>Ga0228535_1000617_pt1 | contig 89650 bp, 73 predicted proteins | sample SJ1metagenome_FD_168457 | JGI IMG/M metagenome (GOLD analysis project Ga0228535, IMG submission 168457) | Enriched culture of PCE-dechlorinating microbial communities from Ithaca, New York, USA - SJ1 | ecosystem: Engineered > Modeled > Simulated communities (microbial... > Unclassified | place...
CAAACCTCGATTGTCATTCTGAGCGCAGCGAAGAATCTCGCCCTGTCCCATCTGTCATTCTGAGCGTAGCGAAGAATCTTGCCTTGAGGTTTTATAAGTCTCGCTCCGAAAGTCCAAGGCGAGGTCCTTCGGTCGTTCCTCCCTCAGGATGACAAACCTCGATTGTCATTCTGAGCGCAGCGAAGGGTCTCGCCCTGTCCCGTCTGTCATTCTGAGCGCAGCGAAGAATCTTGCCTTGAGGTTTTATAAGTCTTGCTCCGAAATTCCAAGGCGAGATCCTTCGGTCGTTCCTCCCTCAGGATGACAACAAGACAACCCCTCAGGATGACAACATTTAGAACGTCATTCTGAGCGCAGCGAAGAATCTTGCTCCGAAAGTCCAATGCGAGATCCTTCAGTCGCCTGCTCCTTCAGGATGACAAAACCGGAGATCCTTCGGTCGCCTGCTCCCTCAGGATGACGACACCAGGCGGGAAGGGGAGACGCACCAGCACAGCTGCACTTTCCTGCATACACCAGCAAAAACCTGCATATTTCGACAGGTTGACGAACCGCATTTCCCCGCTATACTGTAAATAACTAGAACAAGAATTCTAAGAAAGGATGCGAATGACCGATCCGCAAAAACGCGGCGCTCCGCAGGGCAACCTGAACGCACTCAAGTACGGGTTTTACTCACGCCAGTTCCGCGAACTGGAGAACGCCGACCTGACCCGGGTATCCGACGGGCTGAAGGATGAGATCAACATGCTGCGCGTGCTCATCCGGCGCATGTTCGCCCTCGCCAGCGATGAGGATGGCGACCTGGAACAGATGGCCGGCTGCCTGAACGCCCTCGGGATGGCATCCACCCGCCTGGCGAACCTGCTGCGCACCGACCAGAAGCTCAGCGTGGACCGCAGCGAGTTTGCCGGCAGCCTGAACCAGGCGCTGGCAGAAACCATCCAGTCGCTTTCGAAACCGGAACGCAAGCGGGGAGGGAAGCCCAATGGATGAAAACGCAGCCGCCCTGCTGGCGGAACAGATCAACCATGCCATCGACCTGCTCAAGGCCGACCTGGCAGCCCTGGAAACCCGCCTGGAACACACCACCCGCCTGGCAGAGCAGCAGCTGGCTGACCTGGAGCGCATCAGCGCCGACCACGAACAGCGCCTGCGCAGCGCGAGCGACGGGGTGACCCAACTCAAGGTGTACTCTTCGCTCATGTCGGGCAGTTCGTCGGTGCTTTCGATCGCTGCCCTGGTCAAATCCTTTTTCGGGATGTGAGGAACGCAATGGCAGATGGCCCTGGTGCAGGAAGTAGAAAAGGAGAACACGGACCGGTGAAATGGGCAAAGGGCAAACAGGCTCCTACCCTCTATTTCCTGCATCCGGGCTATGCCTGCCGGGAGGAAGATGGACGCAAGCATGCTGGCAAGGCTCAAAACCGTATTACGCGATCCGCTGTTGTTCGCCCGGGCAGCCTCGGGTATCACCCTGCGGGCATACCAGCAGCCGGTGGCAAAGGCGGTAGCCGATTCGGTGTTCAAGCAGCGCGGGTTGAGTTTCGTGGTCATGTTCCCGCGCCAGTCGGGCAAGAACGAGTTGCAGGCGCAGCTGGAGGTTTACCTGATGATGCTCTTTTCGCAAACCCTGCCGGGCTGTGAGATGGTGAAGGTGAGCCCCACCTGGAAACCGCAGTCGCTGAATGCCATGCGGCGGCTGGAGAGTGTGCTCAGGCGCAACCTGTTCACCCGCAGCCTGTGGCGCAAGGAATCGGGCTACATCTACCGGGTGGGCGAAGCCAGGATCGCTTTCCTGAGCGGAGCGCCCGAAGCCAACATCGTGGGCGCCACCGCCAGCACCCTGCTGGAGGTGGATGAAGCCCAGGATGTGCTGATCTCCAAATACGACCGCGAGATCGCCCCGATGGCTGCCTCGACCAACGCCACGCGGATCTTCTGGGGCACCGCCTGGACGCGCGACACCCTGCTGGGGCGCGAGCTGCGGGCAGCACAGGCCGCGCAGGATGTTGACGGCATCCGCAGGGTCTTCCGGGTGGACGGCGATACGGTGGCAGCAGAAGTACCGGCTTACGGCAGGTTTGTGCAGGAGCAAGTTGCCAAATTGGGGCGGCTGCACCCGATGGTGCGCACCCAGTTCTACTCCGAAGAGATTGATGCCGACGGAGTGCTCTTTCCCCCGGAGCGGATCAGCCGGCTGCGCGGCAGCCACCCGCCCTGCCTGGCGGCCGATCCCGGGCGGCAGTATGCCGTCCTGGTGGATGTGGCTGGCGAGGCGGAAACCCCGCCCGATCCGGTTTTACAGGCAGGCGTAGAAAATGGGCGGCGCGACAGTACCGCCGTGACGGTGGTGGATGCAGCGCCGGCAGAAACCGGCAATGTTTACCGGGTGGTTTGGCGTGAGCAGTACACCGGTCTGAAGCATACCGACCTGTTCAGCATGATCCGCACTTTGATGGAGCGCTACCGTGCCCGCTGGCTGGTGGTAGATGCCACCGGGGTGGGGGCAGGGCTGGCATCGCTGTGCAGCCGGGCTTTCCCGGGCAAGGTGACCGCCTTCGTTTTCAACGCTGCCACCAAGTCGGAGTTGGGCTGGACATTCCTGGACCTGGTGGATTCGGGAAGGTTCCTGGATTATGCCCTGCCCGAACAGCCGCAAGCCTGGTTTAACCGCCTGCTTGAACTGCAGGGTTTATTCCTGCGCCAGCTCAGCCGGGTGCAATATGACATCCCGGCCGGGCCAGAGAAGCGCATGCGCTGGTCGGTGCCGGACGGCACACGCGACCCGCTCAGCGGCGGGTACCTGCACGATGACCTGGTACTGTCGGCTGCCCTGGTTGGGGCGCTGGAGAAGATGGAATTGCATCCCCTCTCGCAGGCGCTCATCATCCCGGCTGCCGACCCGCTCAAAGAACTGGATAAAGGTTTTTAGGCCCTGCGCACGGCAGGCAGATCGGAAAGGAGAACGGTGGAGAACAAACAGAATAAGAAGGTCAAGGATAACTGGATCGGGCGGCTGGGTGCGCTCCTGCCGGGGGCTGGTAAACCCGGAACGGCAAGGCAAACACTGGCTGCACAGGAGACGGATGCCAGCCTGCAGGCGGGGGCATATGCCTGGAACCAGCCGCAGCGCGACCGCCTGCCGTATGACCGCCAGGCGGTGCTCGAGCAGTCGCTCGAAGCCTGGAGGGTGAACCCGCTGGCGCGCCGCATCGTCAGCCTGACCACCCAATACGTGGTGGGCAGCGGGGTGGGCATCCACTGCCGGGATGATGCCGTGCTGCAGGCGCTGCAGGCTTTCTGGGGGCACCCGCTTAACCGCATGGATGTGCGCATCTTTGAGCTGTGCGACGAGCTGACCCGCACGGGCAACCTGTTTTTGCTGCTCAGCAGCGACGGCGGGGGTAATTCGTATATCCGTGCCTACCCCTCAACCGCAGTGGAAAGCATCACCTCGCGGGCGAATGATGTCGAGCAGGCGGTTTCCTTTACCCTGCGCGCCAGCCCGGAAGATCCGGATCCGCAGCCCATCCCGGCGTATGACCCGCAGGATGATGACCCTGCCCGGGCTGTCATGCTGCATTACAGCATCAACCGGCCGGTAGGGGCGCAGTGGGGCGAGCCGGACCTGGCGCCGCTGCTGCGCTGGCTGAGCCGCTATGCCGGCTGGCTGGAAGACCGGGCGCGCCTGAACCGCTTCCGCAACGCCTTCGTGTACGTGGTCAAGTCGCGTTTCTCCTCTGAATCGGACCGCTATGCCAGGCAGCAGCACCTGAATGCAAACCCGCCCATGCCGGGCGCCATCCTGGTGACCGACGAGGGCGAGGAATGGTCGGTGCTCAACCCGCAGCTTGAAAGCCGCGATGCAGGGGAGGACGGGCTGGCGCTGAAGAAGATGGTTGCTTCCGGGGCGGGTGTTCCGCTGCACTTCCTGGCGGAGCCGGAGAGCGCCACCCGCACCACCGCTGAAGCTGCCGGCGGCCCGACCTACCGCTTTTACGAGCAGCGCCAGCGCACCTTCCTGTGGATGCTGGAAGATATCCTGCGGGCGGTGCTGCGGCGCAAGGCGCTTTTTGAACCGCACCTGGATGCGCAGGCGGCTTTTCACCTGCAGGGCTCGGATATCTCGGTGCGCGACAACCTCGCGCTCAGCCAGGCGGCGGCTACCATGCTGCCGGTGCTGGTGGAACTGCGCAACCGTGATTTGATCGATGATGCTGAAATGGTGCGCCTGGCATACCGCTTTGCTGGTGAACAACTGGAAAAATAAAGGAGGCAATGCATTGGAAAACAGCATGATAACGGGCGCGGCCTTCCCTGCCGGATTACCGCTGGCAGGAAGGACGGGAAAGGAGGCAAAGAAACCCAAACTGCAGGGGAACAGCCTGATCACCCTGCTGGAAGCCCATACCAGCCTGCAATTGCAGCTGCAGCAGTCGGAAGGGGAGGGCTTTGAGATCCTGGCGATCACCTCGGGCAGCGGCAACGGCTGGGAGTTCAGCCCCGCCTGCCTGCAGGCATCCCTACCGCTATGGGACGGAGTGGAATGTTTCGTGGACCACGCCCGGGCTGCCCGCTCGGTGCGCGACCTGGCAGGGGTATGCCGCAGCCCCGCCTGGGATGAAGGCAGTGCAGGCATCCGCCTGCAGCTGGTGCCCGCAGGCCCGTCGGCTGACCTGCTGCGCCTGGTGGGTGAAGAGATGCTGCAGGAGAAGGTGCCCCTGCCCGGGGTGGGCTTCTCTGCGGATGTGCTCTTCCGCCCGAACGGCAGGCAGGTGGAGCAGATCCTCAAGGTGCTCTCGGTGGACCTGGTAATGGACCCTGCCCGCGGCGGCAGGTTCCTTAAGAAAGTAACACTCACAAGAACAGAAGGAGAAGGGATGGAAGAAGATAACGTGATGGAAGAAAGCCTGCCGCAGTCGGGGCAGGAAACCGCAGGCGGGGGACAGGCTGGCACCCAGACTGCCGCTGAAGCTGTGTGTGCGGTGCTGCTTGAAAGCACGCTCAGCGCGGCCCGCCTGCCGCAGGCCTTGAATGAGCGGGTGCGGCGCCAGTTTTCCGGGCGCACCTTTGAGCCGCTGGCGCTGCAGCATGCCGTGGCGGATGCCCGCAGCCTGTTAAGTGAACTGACCGCAGGCCAGGCTGTGCAGGGACCGGGTAATATCCACGCCATGTACTCCAGCGAAGACCAGCTGCAGGCGGCTGTGGATGACCTGTTCGGCGCTCCGCGGGCAGCCCATTTGCAGGCAGTACACCCGGCGCGCCTGAGCGGCATCCGCGAGCTGTACCTGACGCTGACCGGCGATGATGACATGCACGGCGGTTTTTACCCGCAGCGCGCCCGCCTGGCGACCACCACCGATTTCACCGGGCTGGTTAAGAATGCCCTCAATAAGGTGGTGGTCAACCGCTGGAACGAACTGGGCAGGGCGGGCTACAACTGGTGGGAGAAGGTCGCCTGCGTGGAGCATTTCAGCACCCTCAACCAGGTGACCGGCACGCTGGTCGGTACGGTCGGCAGCCTGCCGAGCGTATCTGAAGGCGGGGCGTACACCGAACTGGTGGTGGGCGACAGCCCTGAGGTAGCCACCTTCACCAAGTACGGCGGGTACATCCCGCTCACGCTGGAGTTGATCGACCGGGATGAAACCCACAAGCTGCGGGCGTACCCGCGCGAGCTGGCAGCAGCCGGGCTGCGCAAGATCTCCAGCCTGGTGGCCGCAATTTTTACCGCCAACAGCGGTGTGGGACCGACGATGGCAGATACCGGTGCGTTATTCAACGCAACTGCAGTTACTACCGCCGGGGGGCACGCCAACCTGCGCACGGTGGCGCTCTCGGCTGCCGAGTGGGACAGCGTCTGCAGCAAAGTGTATGGCCAGCCCCTGCTGGTGAAGAACGCGGCCGGCGTGACCGGCACCGGGCCGGCTATGGCGGTCAACCCGCGCTACCTGCTGGTGCCGCGTACGCTGCAGCTGGCAGCCATGAAGATCGTCTATCCCACCCTGGAAAATGCCGCCAATATCTATTCCGAAAACATGCAGCGCGGTCAGCCGGGAGATGTGGTCACCGTACCGGAGTGGACAGACGCAACCGATTGGGCGGCTGCCTGCGACCCGCAGGTAGCGCCGGCCATTATCATCGGCGAGCGTTTCGGCCTGCTGCCGGAGATCTTCATTGCCGGGGGCGATTACTCTCCGGCAGTCTTCACCAATGACGAGCACCGCCTGAAGGTGCGCCATTTCCTGGCGGTGTGGGTCAACGATTTCCGCCCGCTGCACAAATCGAATGTGGCCGGGTAAGCAAGGAGAATATGTATGAGTAAATGGATCCAGTTGTTCGGTTCGCGCAAGTTTTGGGCGGCTGTGGTGGGCATGGCGCTGGTGATCGTGCGCACCGCCTTCCCCGACTTCCCGCTGGAAGACGAGTCCCTGATCGGGATGCTCTCGGTGCTGGCAGCCTATATCCTGGGTGTTGCCATTGAGGATAACGGCCTGCACCGCAAAAGCCTGTAGAAATCATACCCCTGCAGTACAGCCGTCCCTGCCCGGGGCGGCTGGCTGAAGGAGAACTGGAGCACAAATGCAAACGATGTATTTTTACCCGTGCAGCGAGGAATTTCCGCTTTCGCAGCATTTTGGGGAGAACCCGGGCATGTACCGCCAGTACGGGCTGGCCGGTCACAACGGGCTGGATATTGCTTTGCCTGCCGGCCAGCCGGTCTATGCAGTTGCTGACGGGGAAGTAGTCCTGGCGGAAGGGCAGGGTACATCCTGCTACGGGCGTCAGGTGCGGCTGCAGCATAAAGAAGCCCTCAGCCTGTATGCCCACCTTTCGCGCATTGAAGTGCAGGAAGGCCAAAAAGTGGTTGAAAAGCAGCTGATCGGCTGGTCGGGCGGAGCAGCCTCTGACCCGTACGCCGGAAACACAACCGGCCCGCATTTGCACTTTGAACTGCGCCCGGCGGCGGGCGGGGTGCCGGGTTTTGGCGGGGCGGTCAACCCTCTGCCGCTGCTGTGCAGCCATGATTATGACCCGGCAGCTGTGCCCATTTACCAGGTGCAGGTGGTGGTGCCGGCGCTCAACCTGCGCACCTGCCCGGATACCGCCAGCCGGATCGCGGAGACTGCCGGGCTGGGCGCCGAGTTCTCCATCTTGAAAGAAGAGGAGAAGGACGGCATGCTCTGGCTGCGGGTGCAGGCGCCGCTGACGCGCTTTCTGTGCGCCAGGCAGGGCAGCCAGACTTATGCCCGCCGCCTGTTGACGTATTCCAGCCGCCCGCAATCCGAAAACTGGGCGCGCTCGGTGACCGCCTTCCTGCGCAGCATCGGGTACACCGGTCCGGCGCCCCAGGAAGAACATTGAGAAAGGAGAATGAACATGACAGTCCACCATGATCCGGCTGTTATCCAGAAACATCCCGATTACCTGCGCTGGCAGGCACTGATCCGTTCCCACCCCGACGGAGTGGAGGGTGTGCCGCTCGCAGCGGGGGAGTTCCCCGGCAGGCTGGTGCTGATCGACTGCGCCGGGCATAAGCTGGTGTTTCTCTCTGCCGATACCGCCGAACAGGACGGAGCAGCACAGGGGGCCTCTGCCCCGCAGGGCAGGCATACCGGCAGGAGGGCAGGCTGATGAGCGACTGGGATACCCTCAAGACGCGTGTATTGAACCTGCTGGGCGACAGCGCCGGTGTGCGCTACAGCGATGCCATGCTCGAGCAGGCTGCGCTGCAGGCTGTGCGCCTGTACAGTGGAACCCTGCCGCAACTGTGTTTCCTGGAGATCGAGGTGCCCGAACCTGTGGATGAGGTCACCCTGGAGGAGGCTGAAGGGTTGAGTGCGGTTATCTCCGCAAGCTGGTACATTGGCGCAGGAAACACCCGCCCGGTGCCGGCTGCCTTCACCTGGAACTGGTCTGCCGGGGTGCCTTACCTGCACTTTCCGCAGGCGCAAAGCGGCCGGCTGCGCCTGGTGTACAGCGCCGGGCACACCCTGGCTGGATTGCTGGGTGCAGAAGCCACCACCCTGCCGCCGGTACATTTTGACCTGCTGTCCTGGACGGCAGCGGGCTATGCCATGCAGCTGCGGGCGGATGCGGTACGCGAGGCTTATGGCGCGAAGAGCAGCGAGGCTGTGACCATCAGTGCCGCTGCCGAGAAGATGATCCTGCACAGCCGGCAGCAGCTGGATAGCCTGCGCTACAACCAGGTGCTCAGCCCCGAATGGAGCGCACCGGGCTGGCAGCTGGAAACGGCTGCAGGCGGAGCCTGAGCCATGCCGGTCATTGGACAGGACTGCCACATCATCTTGAGCCACCCCTCGGTAAACGCGGGTGAGCCCGGCGGGTTTGTGCTGGACAGCGCCTCGAAACTGCGCCCGGAAGGCATCATGCTCACCCGCCAGTTTATCAGCGGGCAGGGGGTTACCATCTGGATCTACTTTGATGCCCTGCTGGCAGACAGCCTGCTTACCCCTGCGGGCGGCTTATTCCCCGACACGCGCAGCGAACAGTATGCTCTGCTGTCGGCTTACCTGCAGGAGACGGAAGGTATTACGCTGCAGACGGCCATCGGTACGTTTGTCAACCTGGGGGCGGTCGGCTTCACCTCCCACGAGTATCACACCCCCGCCTGTTCGCTGGTGAAAGCCTGCCTGACAAATGCCGGGGTGTACTTCCCGCCGGTTGACCCGGCCATGCTGACTCTTTCTGTGTGGGATGGCAGCTTGACCTGGGAGACTTCGTACTGGCGGTAGGTTGTTATCAATGCATAAAGAAAGAAAGGATGAGAATGACATACCCAACTTCCAGCCCGGTATCAGCCGGGCAGCCCACCGCCAGCAGTCACTATAACACCCTGCGCGCCGATGCACTGTACCTCGGGCAGCTTGAGCGCGACAGCACCTCGCTGGGCGCCCTGCTGCAGCGCTACGAGTCCGGGCTGTGCCTGGAATACCTGGCGGTCAACCGCCTGCGGGTGCCTGCCAGCGCAGCAGCGCCGGTGAGCCTGGCGGTCAACGGCTGCATGCTGCAGGCAGCAGAAAATATCGACCTGCCCGGCGGGGCAGCCCCAACCGGCCCGGCAGCGGTCTGGTACGTGTTTGCGGTGCAGTCGGCCGGCAGCAGCAGCTTTACCATTGACTGCAACACCAGCCCGGGCGAGAGCAGCAGCCGGCGGCGCATCGGGTCATTTTACTGGGATGGCAGCACCATCCAGCGCGGCAGCATCCGCACTGAAACCGGCGATGCCCTGCGCAGCCTGCTGCCCTATGCCGATCCGCTCACCTGCCAGGGCAGGCTGACCCTTGCCAGCGGCAGCCCGGTGCCGTCTGCGGATGTGAGCGCGGCAGGCACGCTGTACTTCAGCCCGTACCGCGGCAGTCAGGTCTCCCTGTATTCCCCCCTCGGCTGGCGGCTGCGCTCCTTCAGCGAGGTCAGCCTGAGTCTTTCCAGCCTGGCAAGCAGCACCAATTACGACGTCTTCCTGTACGACCTGGACGGTGCGCTGACATTGCAGGCTGCAGCCTGGACGGCGGATACCACCCGGGCGGCCGCCCTGTCCTGGCAGGACGGGGTGCCGGTGCAGACAGGCGCCCCGGAACGGCGCTACCTGGGCACTATCCGCACCAGCGCAGCCGGTCAGGGAGAAGACAGCGCCCTCAGGCGTTTTGTGTGGAATTACACCAACCGGCGGGTGCGCAGCCTGCGCGTGGCAGAGCAAGCCGATCTGTGGACATACAACGTGCGCACCCTGCGCCCGTTCAACAACAGCACCGCCAACCGGGTCGAGTTTGTGCTCGGGCTGCTGGAGGACGCTGTCCAGCTGAATTTCTGCGCTTTTGCCAAGGCAGCTTCGGCTGCCAACTTCGGCATCGGCATCGGGCTGGACAGCATCACGGCCGACGACCCGCTGGTGGTCAAGAATGCCGGCGGCAGCACCACCGGCGACGGCCTGAGCGCGGTGTACAGCGGGCTGCCAGGGCAGGCGGGCTACCATTACCTGCAGCTGCTCGAGATCGCCGCCAGCGCGGTCACCACGACCTACTACGGCAACCGCGACCTGGAACTGGAGCAGTCCGGCGCGAGCGGCTTCGTGATGGCATGAGAGGGGGTATATGCTGAGAGAGAAAAAGCGTACAATTATCCCGTAACGGGAACAAGATCCGGCCGGCACCCGGCAATTCCGGCTGCAAGAGGAGCAAAAAATGGACAGCCAGCATTCAGTCTGTTTTGTCACTGCAGTGGATCCGGATGACGATATCCAGCCGGTGCGTCTTTTGCTGGCAAGCCTGCGGGAATGTGGCGGGAGTTTGAAGGACAGCCCGGTTTATGTGTTTAGCCCGGAACCCGGACGGCTGGAACAGGCCGCAGCGCTGCCGGGAGTTGAGGTCATGCAGCTGGAACAGCCCGGGCCGGCCGGCATTACACCCTGGTGGGGAAGGTCTTTGCCTGCGCCAGGGCAGAAGCGCTCCTGGCAGGCAGCGGCTGCCGGCCCGGCCTTGCGGGCGTGGCTGAACGAGATCCTGGGGGTGGGGGAGTAGATGGACTGGATGGGAGGATGGATTTTTTTGTTTTGACATAAAAAAATCAAGAGGAAAATTGCGTTAATTAGAACTAGTGTTTTATAATAATGATGTAGCACTAGTATGGAGAATTATGAGGTTATCATGTGTCCTCAAACATTATTTCAGATAAAACAAGATATATCCAAAGATTTCAACCTGGCAGAGTCCATTGTGGTTTATCCTGGTGACTGTTTGGACTTGCTTAAGACCATACCTGATGAGTCTTTGCAACTTGTAGTCACCTCTCCCCCATACAATATTGGAAAAGAGTATGAAAAAAAGTTGCATCTTGATGTTTATCTAGAACAACAGGCTCAGGTGATAAAAGAATCCGTTCGTGCTTTATCACCTACTGGCAGTATTTGCTGGCAGGTTGGGAATTATGTTGATAAGGGCAGTATCATTCCCTTAGATACTGTTCTTTTTCCAATTTTTCATAACCTTGGGCTTCAAATGCGAAACCGGATCATCTGGCATTTTGAGCATGGTTTACATTGCACCAATCGTTTTTCCGGACGTTACGAAACCATAATTTGGTTTACGAAATCTGACAAATACACCTTTAACCTTGATCCAGTTCGAGTTCCCCAAAAATACCCTGGAAAAAAGTATTTTAAAGGTCCTAAGGCAGGTCAGTATTCCGGGAATCCTTTAGGGAAAAATCCTGGAGACCTCTGGATTATTCCGAACGTCAAGAGCAATCATGTAGAAAAGACAGAGCATCCCTGTCAATTTCCTGTTGAATTAATTGAACGATTAGTGTTGTCTCTGACAAATGAAGGTGATTGGGTCTTTGATCCATTTTTGGGGACCGGCACGTCTATCATTGCCGCAATTCGGCACAACCGGAAAGGTGTTGGAGCAGAAATCTTACCCAAATATATTGAACTTGCGGAAAATCGGATTTCAAGTGAACTTGAGGGCACTTTAAAAACGCGGCCTATGAATAAACCAGTTTATGATCCCATCGAAGCAGGTAATAGTCTCATTGAGGCTCCCTGGGAGAAAGATGCTGCTCAGCTTGTATTACACGAAAAGAAGATGAATTATGGAGAGAAGAATCCATGAAAATCATTAAAGTTTATTCGCACCTGAATGGAGTTGAGTTTTTGATGGTTCATCAGCCCGAACTCTGGCAAGAAATCCAAGATGTAATACGTCTTGTAGATGCAGATTCTTGCAGAACAAAGGTTTCTAACGAAAAAACGATGAAGGGAAAACTTCTATTTAGTCCGATTGATTTGAATAAGACTTTTACTACACTGCTCAGAGAAGAGAACTGGCATGAAAACCGCGTCCATTACTGGGTTACAAGTAGTGAAAGGTTGATCAGGAAAACCCTTTCTATGGCTCCAGAAGAGCAAAAGAGAGAAATCGAGTCTGCTGGCGAGAAAGCGATTCTCAGCTACAATCAGACAGATTTTGTTAAGAATTGGGTTGCAGTTGAAGTGCAATTTGGTAAATATGCATTTGTTGCATATGACCTATTTGTTAAACACCTGGCATTCTATGTTGGGGACCAAATTGATGTGGGGGTAGAAATTTTACCCATGAAATCAATACAATCAGAAATGAGCTCTGGTGTAGCATATTATGAAGGAGAATTTTACAACATCGTGCGCCAGGGTCGTGGAATCCCGGCTGTTCCTCTTGTAATGATTGGTATTGAAGCCTGAGAGAATCCCTAAGCGTTCTCTCTGGATTCTCTTCAAAGACAAAACTCATTCGCTTATTTTAGGTTTATTTAAAGATTCATCTTTCCTGATTGAATTCCCTTTCTGTGCTTGCTATAATAATCTTTGTACTTTCCCGCACCATTCTTTTCATCACAGCCAAATAAAACAGGTTTACGCCATCCCCTGCGGACCGTGAAAGGCCGTAGCGGGGTGGTTTGTGTGAATCCCGCTTTAAGGAGCAATTCATGAAAAGAAAATGGTTTCCCTGTGTAATTTGTATTGCACTGGCTGTTTTCTTCCTGCCCGGCTGCGGCGGCGGAGCAGCGCCGACTGCTTCAGCACCGGAGGCGGAGGTGGAAGAGATCGAAGAGACTGAAGCCCCTGTCATCCCCACTGACACGCCTGAACCCACCGCCACCGCCACTCTGCCGCCAACCCCCACGTTTGCGTCGGCGGGTGCGCCCCTGGAACTTACCCCCGCCATTCAGCCGCCCCAAACGGCGATCAGCCTGCTCAATGCCGGGCAGCTGGCAAAGCTGGGTAAATGGGAAACCGTAGCCGGGTGCGACTATATGTACTGCGCCCTGGCGGTCTCCCCTGACGGCAGGCTGCTGGCGGTAAGTTCATCGGCGGAAGGGGCTGCGGGCGGCATTTACCTGTACTTAATCCAGGAGTCGCGCGGGCTGCAGCTGCTGCAGGGCGATTCGGCCCCCGCCCTGGTGTTTTCAGCCGACGGCTCGCTGCTGGCGGACGGCAAGGGTCGGGTATGGGATACTGCCAGCGGAGAAATGCTGCGCCAGATCGCGGGCATCGGTGATGACAATGAGGTCTGGCGCCTAACGTCTGGCGGGGCTGGCAGCCTGGTAACAGCCAATACTAAAAACGGGCTGCAGGTTTGGGACCTGGAAAAGGGCGAGGCAAGAACACTGGTTGAGCAAAATTTCAATGGCATTTATGCCATGGCTGTCTCACCCGATGGGAGCAAGGTCGCGGTTACCTATTCCAAGATGGGGGGCTACAACCCCCAGGGAGACCTGCTGGTGTTCGACATCCGCACCGGCGGCGCCTCAGCACCGCTGGGATCCTACAGCTTCAAGGCTTACTGGGGTTCCAGTCTGGCCTGGTCGCCGGACGGGAAATCGCTGGCAGCCGGCAACACCAACGGCGAAGTGATCATCCTCGACAGCAGCACGATGGCAGAATTGAATACGTTAACGGTGGATTATCAATTCTGGGTCACAGGCCTGGCTTATTCTCCAGACGGGAAGTTGCTTGTGGCTGGCGAACTGGAATTCTTGAAATTGTTCGATACGGAAAGCAGCAGCGAACTGGCCAAAGTGGCCGCCAGCGGGTCATTTGAGGACTTCTTCACCTTTACCACCGACAGCAAATCCATTTTCCTGATCAGCGCCCAGATGGAAACGGTTACGGTCGAGTGGTACGGGATACCGTAATTTTTGATAACTGGAGGTATAAAATGAAACAGAAATCCTATATTTTGATTATCTATATGCTGATCCTCAGCCTGGCTCTTTCTGGATGCGGGCAGACCGTGAAGGTTACAAATGTGGAGCGGACAAACACCTTCGGTTATAAAGGGGTGGGTGAAGCCACTGCCCGCAGCGGGTATGATTTTCTGCTGGTCACGGTGAAAACAAAAGAGGATCTTGCATCATCAATAGGGGATATGTCGTTGAAGGACGGTGATGGAAATATCTATCCATGTGCAGGGTTGTTCAGCAGCCAGTTTATTTTCGAAGTGCCCGAATCAGCGGATGACCTGGTCCTGGTCGTCAAAGACATCGGAGAAGCGCCTTTGAAGTAAAATTACTGGATATCCGGGATTGGACCGCACAGGTATTCATTCATACCGCCGGTTTACCAGACCTGGTTGATCTTTACATGGAGAGAAGGGTTTGCTGGAGAGTTCCGGACCGTTCAACCTCAACCGTTTTTGTCAGGCGCAGGAAACCACTTACGAATCTGCCCTCTCTGAGATTCGCAGCGGCAGGAAGAAAACCCATTGGATGTGGTTCATCTTCCCGCAGTACGCCGGGCTGGGGTTTAGCAGCACCTCGGTTTTCTACGCCATTAAAACCCTGGATGAAGCCCGGTCGTACCTGGCGCACCCGCTTCTGGGCAGCCGCCTGGAGGATTGCTGCCGGGCGCTGCTGGCGCTGGAAAACTTGACGGTGCATGAAATTTTCGGCAGCCCGGATGACCTGAAACTGCGCTCCAGCATGACCTTGTTCGCTTATGTATCACCGCCGGGGTCGGTATTTGAGCAGGTACTGGCAAAGTATTGCGATGGCAAACCCGACCAGCTGACAATTGAGTTGCTTGGGAACGAACTGTCAACTCATGAAACAGGCATGTAAAATATTCCCGAGAAGTATCAGATGCTTGTAGAAATGCAAGGAGCACCGATGAAAACCATTGGACTGATCGGCGGGATGAGCTGGGAATCATCCCTTGAGTATTACCGCCTTATCAACGAAGGCATCAAGGCGCGCCTGGGCGGACTGCATTCGGCTAAGTGCCTGATGCTCTCGGTGGATTTTGCCGAGGTCGAAGCGCTGCAGCGGGCGGGCGAATGGGACCAGGCTGGCAGGATGATGGCGGCAGCTGCCGCCAGTTTACAGGCAGGTGGAGCAGACTGCATTCTGTTATGCACCAACACCATGCATATTGCTGCCGATGCCATACAGCAGGCACTTGATATCCCCTTCCTGCACATCGCGGATGCCGCTGCGGATGCGGTTAAAGCAGCCGGCATCCAAAAAGCTGGGCTGCTGGGCACGCGCTTCACCATGGAGAAGGAATTCTACAAAGACAGGCTGAAAGAGAAACACGGGCTGGAGGTGGTCATCCCGGGAGAAAAAGACCGTGAGACGGTCCACCGCGTTATCTACGAAGAGCTGGTGCTGGGTGTTATCCGGGAGGAATCGCGGCGGGAGTATGTGCGTATTATAGAAGCTATGCGGCAGCAGGGGGCGGAGGGGATTATCCTGGGCTGCACCGAGATCGGACTGCTGGTGCGCCCTGAAGACAGCCCGCTGCCGCTGTTCGACACCACCTGCATCCATGCCGCGGCGGCTGTGGCATTTGCACTGAGGCCGGCAGAAGGGATCACACAACCCGGTCAGGAAAATCTATGAATGCTATTCCCCTTGGAGGAGCCGTTACTTTGCTTGTCCTGCTGCCCAACCTGGCGGCGGTATTCTTTCCGCCCAGAAAGCAGCTGGAGAAGCCAGGTAAACCCGACCCAAAACAATTGCAGCTGTTCACTGTATTGGAGCGGATCGGGCAGGCAGCTTGTTTTGTCCTTCCGTTCTTCTACCGGCTTGCCTTCTCTAGCGTGAAAGGGGGTATTGCCCTGGCAGTAATGGCACTGGCGCTGGCAGTGTATTATGCGGGCTGGGTGCGGTACCTGGTTTTAGGGCAGGATGAAGCCTTGTTTTACCGGCCGCTGCTTGGAATTCCACTGCCGATGGCGGTCATGCCGGTGCTGTACTTCCTGGCTGCAGCACTCCTGCTGGGTTCTTTCTGGCTGCTGCTGGCAGCAATCCTTCTAGGGGTTGGGCACATCCAGGTAACCAGGATGAACGCTCCCGGGGATTAATATGCGTTTATAGCTGGGCGGCTCCGGCGGCCAGCATCCTGAGCAGGGGCAGGGCGGCTTTGACAGCCCGGGCGCGGTGGCTGAGCTGGTTCTTCTCTTCGGTGCTCAGTTCAGCCATGGTGTACACCATGCCAGCCATCAGGAAGATCGGGTCATAACCGAAACCGTTGCGGCCGCGCTCCTCTTCAATGATCTCCCCCTCACAGGTGCCTTCCGTTTGGTAAAGGGTGATTCCATCTTCTACCGCTGCAGGCGTGAACCCATCGGGCAGGGCATGCCCGGCAGGTACGGCAATCATCACCGTGCAGCGGAAGCGTGCGGTCCAGGGTTTGGGTTTTCTTTGCAGGTTCTGCAGCAATACCATGCGCCGGTCGGCATCATTGGCTCCGGGTGTACCCGAGTACCGGGCGGAATGCAGCCCGGGCGCGCCGTCCAGGGCATCCACCTCCAGGCCTGAATCATCCGCCAGGGTGAGCAGCCCGCTGGCCTTACAGTATTGCAAAGCCTTGCGGGCGGCGTTTTCCGCATAGGTATCACCGTCTTCGGCTACCCGAAATGATACGCCGGCATCTTCGAGGGTCAATAACTCATAGGTTGAATTATGGGATTGGGGATGATCCGGGGTTAAAACCTGTTTTTGGCTTGCTGCAGCACTATCGCCAGCGCTGGGGGCTTCGGCAGGGGAGACGCCAGAGGTGCCGGAAGGCCCGGCAGCCAGGCCTGCCAGCAGGGCGCGCATTTCATGCACTTTACCAAAATTCCAGGTTGCCAGTAAGAGAGGAATCGGCATAGAATCAACCCGTAATATTTATGAATTTTCTCATAAATAATTGACTTCGTATATTCATTGTGGTATAATACGCTTTAGTTTACACCACGTACCGGCAGACGTGCCGGAGGATGCATGCGCACTCTGAATTTTACCCTGAACCTCTAACCACGCAGGAAGCAATCGCTACGCGTGGTTTATTGTTATGTATTATACATAATATTGCAAACGGGAATAGCACTGTGAGCGGGTATCGGAATCCTTTAAAAATTAATGTTGGATTTTTGCTTAACCAGGCAGTCGGAACCAGCCGCGACATCCATTTTAACCAGCCCGAAATGTGGCTTTCTTCCGACTTCATTTTGCAGGATTTCAAGGGGGTTGTCCGGGTAGGGCGTACGCCCCAGGGAATCCTGGTGCAGGCAGAATTTTCGGCGAGCCTGAAAGCGGAATGTGTGCGCTGCCTGGCAGAGTTTCACCAGCCGCTGCAGGCAGCCTTTAAAGAACTGTTTGCATTCGACAGCCGTGCGGTTACTGATTCCGGGCTGTATGTACCGGAAGATGGCAATATCGATCTGGCACCGCTGGTACGCGAGTTTATTTTGCTCGATTTACCGATCAAACCGTTATGCAAACCAGATTGTAAAGGATTATGTGTAGTGTGCGGTGAGGATTTGAACACCGCCACCTGTGAACATGTAGCAAAGTAACAGGAAAAGCAGCTCAAGCTGCAGTCGATGCTCAGAGGGTGGAAAAGGTTTATTTAGAATGGAGGGCAGGGTATGACAACAGCAGGAAGGCGGAGCCAGGGTATCGAGACGCTGACAGTACTGCTTGAGAGGGCTGAACTGCAGGGTTATCTCACCACAGATGACCTGATGGAAGTCTGCCCGGATGTATCCCACGACAACGAACGCTTCGAGGCAATTTTGCACGCCCTGCGCCGCAGGGGAGTGGATATCCTTGACCAGTCGGACACGGATGAACTGGCTGAGGAAGACGATCTAGAAAATACCCGTGAATTCAATCCATACGCTGACCTGAGCCCCATTTCCAGCGATGATACCATCGGGCTGTACCTGAAAGAAATGGCCCGCGTTCCACTCCTCAATATGATTGAAGAGGTTGACCTTGCCAAACGGATTGAGAGCGGCAAGGAAGCCAACAAGGAAATGATCCGGCACAACGGCGACTGCCCGCCGGAACTGCGGCTGCAGCTGCAGGAAAAAGTTACGGACGGGCAGATGGCCCGCGAACACCTGATCAAGGCCAACACCCGCCTGGTGGTCAGCGTGGCCAAGCGCTATATCGGGCGCGGCGTCCCGTTCCTCGACCTGATCCAGGAGGGCAACCTCGGGTTAATGAAGGCGGTAGAAAAATACGAATACCAGCGCGGTTTCCGCTTTTCCACCTATGCCACCTGGTGGATCCGGCAGACCATCACGCGCGCCATCGCCGACCAGGGGCGGACCATCCGGGTGCCGGTGCACATGGTGGACCGCATCCGGCAGCTGTACAAGACCTCGCACGAGATCGAGCAAAAGCTGGGGCGCGAGCCAACCATCGAAGAGCTGGCTGAGGCGATCGAAGTGCCTGTGAACAAGGTGGATTGGATGCTGCAGGTATCCTGGCTGCCGCTCTCGCTGGAAAGCCCGATCAATGACGATGATGAAGAATCGGAGCTGGGCAACTTCGTGGAGGATACCATCAGCCCCACACCCATCCAGAGCACTTACAGCCGCCTGCTGCGCGATAAAATCGAAGAGGTGCTCGAGACCCTTCCGCCGCGCGAGGCGCGCATTTTACGCCTGCGCTACGGGCTGGAGAATGGTCGCAACTACACGCTTGAGGAAGTTGGCGCCAAGTTCGGGCTGACGCGCGAACGCATCCGCCAGATAGAAGGCAAAGCCCTGCGGCGCTTGCGCCACCCGCGCCGTTCACGCCAGCTGCGCGATTACATGTAACCAGGAATATGCATTAGATACCGTGAAGGGTGCGTAAGTAATGCACCCTTTTTGTTATCCATACCGTGAGGGCGGAGTGAAATAAAAACCGGGTTATCGGCTGTTGCTGATAACCCGGCTGCGGTTTTTAGGTAGGACTAGAATTTCGATCCGCGCTGGATGGCCTCGATATTGGCAGGCAGCAGCTTCTGGTGGCGGGCAGGCAGGTGGTCTTTCAGCGCCTTCTCGATCGCCTTGACCGGCAGCACTTCCAGGTGTGCCAGCAGACCGCCCAGCATGACCATGTTTGCCATGCGCCTGTCTCCCAGCTCTTCGGCGATCTTGTTAGCCGGCACCAGCACAGCGGTGATGTCTTTGCGGGCAACCCCGCGCGGCACCATCGAACTGTTCACCACCAACACGCCGCCTTCTTTCACCAGCGGCTCGTACTTGTCCAGCGAGGGCAGGTTCATAACCAGTACGGCCTTCGGGTTGCGTACCAGGGGTGAGCCGATCTCTTCATCGGCGATCACCACCGTGCAATTGGCTGTACCGCCGCGCATTTCCGGCCCGTAAGACGGGATCCAGGTCACCTCTTTGCCTTCATCCATGGCTGCATACGCCAGTAGCTGCCCGGCAAAAAGCACACCCTGTCCGCCAAACCCGGCAATGATGATCTCGTTTTGCATATTTTCACCCCTCCTATATCTTCACTTCTGCCAGCATGGGGTGAACTTTGTAGTCGCCCAGCGGGTAAAAGGGGATCATTTTTTCTTCGATCCAGTGCATGGCATTGATTGCGCTCATGCCCCAGTTGGTCGGGCAGATCGAAAGCAGTTCCACCATGGAAAATCCCAGCCCGCGCTGCTGCACTTCAAACGCAGTCCGGATAGCGCGCTTGGCATTGCGGATGCTCTTTGGGTCGTGCAGGCTGCGGCGCACGCTGTAGCTCGTGCCTTCGAGTGTGGCGAGCAGTTCGGCCGCCCGCACCGGGTAGCCCTGGGTTTCTACATCCCTTCCGTTAGGGGAAGAAGTAGTTTTTTGCCCGGGCAGGGTGGTGGGGGCCATTTGCCCGCCGGTCATGCCGTAATTGGCGTTGTTGATGAAGATGACGGTAATGTTCTCGCCGCGGGCTGCGGCTGCCACAATCTCGCCCATACCGATGGATGCCATGTCACCGTCGCCCTGATAGGTAAACACGGTGCGGTCGGGCAGCACCCTCTTGACGCCGGTTGCCATAGCCGGGGCGCGCCCGTGCGGTGCCTGGACGAAGTCAACTTCGAAATAGTTGTAGGCAAACACCGAACAGCCCACCGAGGCTACACCGACCGTTTTCTCGCGCAGTCCCATCTCGTCCAGCACTTCGGCCACCAGGCGGTGGGCCACACCGTGGGTGCAACCCGGGCAGTAATGGGTCTGGACACTGGTCAGCGATTCAGGGCGGGTGTAAATGGTTTTTTCTAATTCAGGTGCAGTTATTGTCATTGGAAATCTCCTGTACCGCTAAGCCATGATCTGCGGCATGCGTTTCAGCCAGCGGTCACGCGGGTGGCCTGTAGTTGAGAGGGGCTGGCTTGCCATGCGGCGGATCTCATTTAATATTTCATCCGGCAGCGGAACAATCCCGCCCACCCGGGCGAAGAATTCCACCGGAACCCTGCCTTTTACATCCCGCAGCACATCTTCCAGCATTTGGCCGGCATTCATTTCCACCACCAGGATGGAATCCACTGTTTCGGCAAGCTGTTCGATCTGCTTGTTGGGGAAGGGGTTGAGGGTGACCGGGCGCAGCAAGCCAACCGGGATGCCTTCTGCCCGGGCAGCCCGCGCAGCAGAAAGCGCCACCCTGCCGGATGTGCCGAAACCGACCACGGCGATCTTTGCATCCTCCAGCATATACTCTTTGTAGCGCACCTCATTGGCTTCCACTTCCTTCCAGCGGTTGAGAATGCGCACATTGGCAACTTCTTCAGCCGGCGGGTCGAGGTAAATGGATGAAAGCACCCGGCGCGAATCCCCAGGTTCGCCGCGGGCAGCCCATTCGGGGTAGGCGGTCTTGAGCGGTTTCATGGGCGGCAGTTCGGCAGGTTCCATCATCTGCCCCAGACTGCCGTCCAGTAGCACCACCACGATCGTGCGGTACTTCTCCGCCAGGTCAAATGCCAGCACGGTCAGGTCAACCGCTTCCTGCACGCTGGAGGGTGCCAGCACCAGCAGGTTGTAATCGCCGTGACCGCCGCCATGGACGATCTGGTTGTAGTCGGCCTGGGCGGGGGCAATGTTTCCCAGCCCGGGACCGCCGCGCATCACATCCACGATCACAGCCGGCAGTTCCGTGCCGGCGATGTAGGAGATACCTTCCATCATCAGGCTGATGCCCGGGCTGGAAGATGATGTCATCACCCTGGCGCCGGTGCAGGCTGCGCCGTACACCATATTAATGGCGCCCAGTTCGCTTTCAGCCTGGACAAACGCCCGGCCCAGTTCGGGCATGCGGGCAGACATCCATTCCAGCAGTTCAGTCTGCGGGGTAATGGGGTACCCAAAATAAGCCTGCAGGCCGGCGCGGATAGCGGCTTCGGCAATGGCTACATTTCCTTTCAGCAATTCTTTTGCCATTCCTGCCTCCTATGCCTTGCCTTCAGCCTGGCTCTGGGTCACTTCGCGAAAGACGGTAATGGCGGCTTCGGGGCAGACAATGGTGCAGATGCCGCAGCCAGTGCAGCCCGCTTCGATCATTTCCGCCGGGTGGTAGCCTTTGGCGTTCAGCCTGTCCGCTGCTAAACCGATAACATCCTGCGGGCAGGCATCCACGCACAACTCACACCCTTTACAGAATAATTCGTTGACTACAATTCTACCCTTTGGGGGCATTCATACCTCCTGCGGTTGGAAATCATCCTCAATTAAGTCTTTGCTACGTATACCATTATCACTATAACAGCCTAACCGGCAAAGTGTCAAATTACCTGAGACTAACAAACAATATTCCCTGCTGTGGTGAGATTCTACGGATGCTCCCGGGTGAGGTAAGGCGGGTTATCCAGGTTCAGGTGATAGATGTCCCGGCCAGGAAAAGCCGCCATGATCTTACCGTTGGCCACCGGGCCGATATCACGGGCATAGATGATATCTGCCTTAGCCAGGTTGGCCGGATTGTCCCAGGCCAGGCTGGCATAGTCAGTCCAGTAATCTGAGGCTATGAAGACAATGGCATGCTGGACACCTACCTGCTCTACCAGGCGGACAGGATCCCGGTTAATGTTGTACAGGTCCCGGGCGTTATCAAAGGCTGGCCTGGTGACCATTACAATGTTCCACAGGGTGAATACCAGCAGGGCAACCCGGATGATCCATTTATTGACCGGGTATTGGGCAAACTTCATCACTCCCCTGGCTGCCAGGATCCACAGGAAAGGCAGCGCTTCTGCGTAATATCGGGGACCATAAATGCCGCCGCTGCTTGCCCAGTAAGCGGTATATGCGGCTATCAGGGCTGCGGGAGGGATCAACAGGCAGGCATCCATTTTCTTTCGCTCAGGCAGGATGATCCCCAATAATATAAAGATGGCGCTCAGGGATATTCCGCTGATCACAGGCCAGCCCAGGTTAAAGGACAGCAGGTCGGAAAAATCGCCTTTCAGGTTGATCCATAACTTCTGGAGGTCATAGCCAGAGGGGCCAAATTCGGGTCCGAAGCCTACCCGGTCATACTTCCAGATCAGGGTGTATGTGTTGAGAAGCGGATCTCCGGTGGTGATGAAATTGTAGAACGGAACCAGGGCTGCCAGGACAAGCGCCAGCAGTAGCGCTGCCAGGTATGGCTTGAAGAAAAGCCTGGGAGTGCGGAAAAAACGCACCAGTGCATAGGCGACAAAAGGTACCCCAACCGCTGCCGCTGTCCAGGGACGGGTAACGATGCTGAAACCCATCAGCAGCCCGCACAGAACGGCGTAACGCATTCTTTCGGAAGGCTGTGCCCGGTGCAGGCGGATGAAAGACCAGGCAAAGAAGGTGAGCAATACCAGTGATAAGGTATGGGATAAGAGAGATCCGGCCAACAGCATGTACATGGGGGAGATGACCCCCAGCGCAGCAGCCAGCAAGGCGGTCTTTTCATCGAAAAGCTCGCGGGCGAGCAGGAACACAGCAAAGATGCCAGCACCGGCCAGGAGGGGATTGATGATCCATGGCAGCCTGAGCAAAACACCCAGCGCCAGGACGAGGGAAAACCCGGGAGTGTATTTGCTGAATTGCCTGCCGTTGTATTCCACCACGAATGGCAGACTGAAAGACGATGCTGAAGGCGGAAGCGCTCTGGTGACCTGACCGCTGGCAAACAATTTCGCCTGAAAGAAATAGGCGTGCTCGTCTTCCAGGTGCGGCACTGCATCAAAGACCCCCCACGATACTGCTGCACCAATGAGAACACCTGCCAGGCAGAGAACAAGGACCTTGAGCTTCAATGAACGCTCGCTTTGTTATGGTATAGCATATCACAGCTTCAAAAAACCGTGATATTCCCCTGCATGAATTTATGGTAAAACTATCAGTAACCAGGCAGGGTGTCAATTCGTGCGCGGCAGACATGCGGGAAACAATTATGCCAGAAAGAACAACTGAACCATCCGAATTTTCCAGGCTGATGCAGCTGATGATGGAATCCTTCCCAGACCATATTTATGTTTGGGATATCCAGAAGAACACCCGCATCATGGAAAACAACAACACCGCCAATGTGCTGGGATATAAGCTGGATCCCAACATCAAGGCAGAAGACCTGCAGGTTTTTTACAGATCGATTATGCGGCCGGATTGTTCGGAAATGCATCGAAAATTCCGGAAAGAGGTTCACAATGCCCGGGAGAACGAGATTTACGAAATGACCCTGTGCGTCAAGGCGGCTGATGGTTCATGGAAATGGCTGAACTATCGCGAGAAGCTCCTGCGCACGGATGTAACCGGCAACCCGCAGCTGATGCTGGGAGTGGCACGCGATGTTTCGGCGCTGAAAGAAGCCGAATTCGAACTCAAGCAGGCGTATGATGAACTGGCAGCCAGCCAGGCGCGCCTGAAAGCGATCATTGAAAACCAGACGGTGTTTGTGTGCAGGTACAAATCGGACGGCACATTAACTTTCGCCAACCAGGCGGTCTGCGACCTGGTTCACCGGACACAGGAAGAGTTGATCGGTAAGTCTTTCTTCCGATTCTTCGTCCAGGATGATCAGCGCCGGTTAAAAGCCAGTCTGGGGGAGCTAACCCATGCTTCGCCGCTCCAGGAGGCCGAGTACCAGGTAAAACTTTCTGAGGGAAAGACCGGGTGGCAGCACTGGATCAACCGCGGCATCTTTGATGAAAGCGGGGCGCTGGTTGAGTATCAATCCACGGGGTGGGATATTTCCGGGCAGAAAGAAGCCCAGCAGCGCTCTCAGCAGCTGATCGATATCCTGGAGGCCACTCCGGACATCATTGCTACTATGGATGCTGATAACCAGATCATTTACATGAATAAGGCGGGGTACGAATTCCTGAAGATTCCTCCCGGAACGGCTCTGAACCGTATTGACGCCCTCGATTTCTATCCCAGTGAGGTGAAGGAATTCATCGAGCACCATGTTGTGCCGATATTGATGGAAAAAGGAATGTGGGGCGGGGAGACGGTGATTCTTAACGGCGATCATGAGGAGATCCCCGTCTCACAAGTACTGATTGCGCATCATGAGGGCGGCACGGTGACCCGCTTTTCCACCATCCTGCGGGATATCCGTTACTTCAAGGAGATCGAGCAGCGCTTCAGGGAACAGGAGCTCCATATCCAGGAGCAGCAGACACGCTTGATTGTCAATGAACTGCATGATCGCATCGGACAGAACCTGACTGCCCTGAATTTAAACCTGGCGATGATGGAGAAACAGGCTACCCTTTCGGAAGACGGGTATTTGAAGCAGCGCCTGGATGATTCCATCCACCTGGTAGATGAGACCATGGCCTCCATTCGCGGGATTATGTCGGATTTGCGCCCGCCGGAGCTGGACGATTACGGGTTGGTTGCTGCCCTCCGCAGCGCAGCCAGGCAGCTGGAACGCCGTACAGGGATCAAAGTAGAGCTGCAGGGTGAAGATCTAAAACCGGGCCTGCCTTTGGTCCAAGCCTTTGCACTCTACCGCATTGCCCAGGAAGCACTCACCAATGTGGCAAAGTATTCGCAAGCCACCCGTGTGGTGATAGAAGTGAAAGATAAGAACAATACTGTCACAATGACCATATCGGATAATGGCAAGGGGGTTAACCTGCGCAGCCTGCCTGCCAGCCGGAGCCAGCCGGGATGGGGCATTTCCAGCATGCGCACCAGAGCAGAGGACCTGGGAGCCCGTTTCACCATTAAGGGCAGCCCTGGTAAAGGGACACAGGTAAAAGTGGAACTGGAGCGGGGTGTATGACCGTTCGTGTATACCTGGTGGATGACCATGCCGTGGTCCTGGAAGCATTCAAGATGCTGCTGGAAAGCGATCCCGACATCAGCGTGGTGGGCATGGCATTTGATGGACGCACTGCCGTGGCAGAATTACGCAAGCTGCAGGCAGACCTGGTGATCATGGATATCACCATGCCGGAACTGAACGGCATCGAAGCCATCAAGCAAATCCGTGAATTCAACAAGGAGATCCGTATCCTGGTATTGAGCATGCACTCAACCTCCGAACATGTTTTCCGCGCATTTCAAGCCGGGGCTGCCGGCTTTCTCTTGAAGGAAGAAACCCGTGACCTGGTCCAGGCGGTGCATGCCATCATGAACGGCGAGCGCCTGGTCAGCAGCAAGCTTGCCGATCTCGACCTGCCGCAGTACCAGTCTGGATACCAGCGCAGCCCGCTGGATGTACTTTCAAACCGCGAGCGCGAGGTATTGCAGCTGACCGTGGAGGGTAAATCAGCCGAGGAGATTGCCGAGATCCTGGTGCTTTCTGCAAAATCTGTCGAGACATACCGCACCCGGTTGAAGAAAAAGCTGGGCGTCAACGACCTGCCTGCGCTGGTTATGTTTGCCATCCAGCACGGGATCACCCCGCTGCGGTGAAATACCATCAAATTGTTCCTCACATTGTTTCATCAAATTGTTCTTGACAGCAGTGAAGCTGTAATTTATAGTTAACCGATGTGGGGAGTAGCTGCCCTTTTTGGGTAGGCTGTCGTCATCCCGGAGCAAAACTCCCGGCAGCCTTTTCGTACTATACGATAGCAAGACCACCATTCCTGACCCATGGTGGTCTTATTATTTGGAGGAAACATGACAGATTGGCATCTTAAAACAAGCGAGGAGATTGTTCAATTCCTGGAGAGTGATGAATCAAGAGGATTAACCCAGCAGGAAGCCGAAATAAGGCTGGAAAAGTATGGGTTAAATGAACTGGTGGATAAAGGGCAGAAACCCTGGTGGAAGATTTTAATTGACCAGTTCAAAGGCATGATGGTAGTCATTCTCTTTGTCTCTGCCCTGATTTCAGTTTTCTTGCATGAATATATCGATGCTATTGTCATCCTGGCAATTGTCATTTTGAATGCCATCCTGGGCTATGTGCAGGAATCTAAAGCTGAGAACGCTTTAGCGGCACTGAAGAAAATGGCGGTTCCGGTAGTCAGGGTAAGGCGTGATGGGCATGTGCGCGAGATCCCTGCTGCCCAGCTGGTCCCGGGAGATGTCCTCCTGCTGGAAGCCGGTAATTCGGTTCCGGCGGATTGCCGTGTGCTGGAAGGCGTAAACCTGCGCCTGCAGGAGGCAGTCCTTACGGGTGAGTCCACCACGGTTGACAAGGAGAACACAGTCCTCAAAGGCGATAAACTTGCGATCGGCGACCGCAGTAACATGCTCTACATGGGCACTTCGGTAGCCTACGGGCGCGGCACTGCCCTGGTGGTGGAAACCGGGATGAAAACCGAACTGGGGCGTATTGCCGACTTACTGCAATCGGTTGGTCAGGAGACCACACCGCTGCAGAAACGGCTTGATCACATGGGCAAGATCCTGGCGTTTATCGCCATTGCCATCGTTGCCGTGGTATTTGTGCTGGGCATCTTACAGGGGAATGAATTACGCCTGATGTTCCAGACCGCCATCAGCATGGCAGTGGCTGCCATACCGGAAGGATTGACTGCAGTTGTAACCATTGCCCTGGCACTGGGTGCCCAGCGCATGCTAAAAAGAAATGCCTTGATCCGCAAGCTGCCCGCGGTTGAAACGCTTGGTTCTGTTTCGGTGATCTGCTCGGATAAAACCGGAACTCTCACTCAGAACCGCATGACCGTGACTGTGCTTGACACTGCCGGGCATAAGATAGATTTCCAGGAGAGCCTGCATTACTTCAGCCCATCCCTCAACCCGGAGATGGACCAACCGCGCCTGGTCGAGCGCAACGCCGAAGCTATCCTGTTGATCGGGGGTAGCATCTGCAATGATGCTGTGCTGGAAAAAGATGCCGAAGATCCAGGCAGCTACCGCACGGTTGGCGACCCGACCGAAGGCGCCCTGGTGGTTGCCGCTGCCCAGGCGGGATTCTTTAAAAATGAATTGGAAAAGACCCTTCCGAGGGTATCGGAATTACCCTTTGATTCCGACCGTAAGCGCATGACAACCATCCATACCTTCCAGCCGGATGAGTTGCTGCAAGGCTTGAAGACCCTCTGGGATACCCGCCGTCCTGACCCCAGCTGGGAGTACCTGGCTGTTACCAAGGGGGCGGTTGACGGGTTGCTGCAAATCTCAGACCGGGTTTGGACTGAAGACCGGATTGAAAAAATGACCGAAGAATGGCGCGAGCGCATCCGCAAAGGCAACGAATCCATCGCCATGAACGGCATGCGCGTGCTCGGGCTGGCGGTGCAGTTCCGTCCCAATAGTGATATAAAGGATGCCAGGCTTCCGATCGAACAGGATCTGATCTTTGTCGGTCTGATTGGCATGATCGACCCGGCCCGCCCGGAAGTGAACGCTGCCGTCAACGAAGCATTATCTGCCGGCATTCGCCCGATGATGATCACAGGGGATCATCCTCTCACTGCGCTTTACATTGCCAAAGAATTGAACATTACCCAGAGCGATCGCGTGGTAACCGGCGCACAGCTGGGCGAAATGAATCAAGCCGACCTGGTGGAAACGGTTGCCAGTACTTCGGTTTATGCCCGCGTATCCCCCGAACATAAACTGCGCATTGTGGATGCCTTGCAAAGCACAGGACAGATCGTTGCCATGACCGGCGACGGTGTCAATGACGCCCCGGCGTTAAAAAAAGCGGACATCGGAGTTGCAATGGGGATTACCGGGACCGATGTTTCCAAGGAAGCGTCTGACATGGTGCTGCTGGATGATAACTTTGCCACCATTGTGGCTGCAGTGCGCGAAGGACGCCGCATTTACGATAACATCCGCAAGTTCATCCGCTACATGATGCCCGCAAACGCCGGTGAAATTGCTGTTATGCTGGCAGCGCCCCTGTTTGGCCTGCCCATCCCGCTGACCCCTTTGCAGATCCTGTGGATCAACCTGGTCACAGACGGCCTGCCGGGTCTGGCGCTGTCGCAGGAGCCTGCTGAACGCAATGTGATGAAACGTCCGCCGCGCGCCCCCAACGAAAGCCTGTTCGACCGCCGCATGGTGGTTGATATCCTGTGGGTCGGTATCCTTATCGGTGTTATGTCGCTTCTCAGCGGTTACCTCACCTTCAAACAGGACAGTGCTGTCTGGCACACGATGGTGTTTACAACCCTTACCATGGCTCAGATGGGTCAGGCCCTGGCGGTGCGCTCGGAGCGCGACCTGCTGTTTGAAATCGGTCTCTTCACCAACAAGCAGCTCCTCGGGGCAGTCCTGCTGACGGTCCTGCTGCAGCTTGGGGTAATCTACCTGCCGTTCATGCAAAGGATATTTGAGACCACTGCGCTGTCATTCGGCAACCTGGTTCTTAGCATTGCCCTGGGCGCAGTAGTTTTCGTGGTGGCTGAGATTTCAAAGCTGGTTTGGAGGAGACTGCATAAAGGGAAATGAAGTCTGTCTGGCCAGTTCGGAACGGACACATCCCTGGTTACAAAACATCCGAAGTCACATAGACTTCGGATGTTTTTCTATCTGGAGTGAGGGCAGATTACGCATCCACCTTCTTGATCTCGCCCAGTCCTTCCACTTTCTGCTCCACAACCGGGTTGCCGATGTAATCGATCGAACCCCCGCCTGAGATGCGTGCATCCAGGGAGTCGCTCACCTGCAGCCTGGCAGAACCAAGCCCGGAGATTCTCATCTCGGCCTCCACTATCATCTACGGAGGAGCCCAGAAAAGGTTGTACAGTTACTGGGAAATCATTTCTTGTTCCACGGGTAAAGACTCTGGCGGAGAAAACCAGCGCGGGAATGCCAGGAATAATACCAGCAGGTAAATAATGGACATCGCTGCCCACACGACCAGGCTGAGGGCGGCATCATAAGACTGGATGGTGAAAAGGGCGGGTGAAGGCAGTGCGCTGCCGGGGAAAGTTACGATCAGGCTGGCGTACAGATTGTTGGCCAGGTGCAGCCCCAGCGCCAGTTCCAGCGAACGGCTGCGGAGGGTGATCCACCCCAGTACCAGGCCAAAGCCAATATAAAACGGGATGGTCAGTAAAAACCCGTAGGTGTCCACTTCGGGATTCAGGCTGTGAAGCAGCCCGAATACGACAGCCGGGATGATCCATGGCAGCCAGAACCCGGGGGTGAAGCGGGCAATGCCCTGCGGCAGATAAGCACGAAAGATGAATTCTTCGGTGGAGGTCTGGATGGGAATGACGACCAGGGTTACAAGCAGGTAAGGGATGAACCTGGAGAAGTCCAGGCTCCAGTGGTAGTTGCCCGGCTGTAAAAATGAAAGTACCAGGTCGGAAATACCTGCCAGCAGGAACCAGAGCAGTGCTGAAATGAACAGCTGTTTCCAGCGGACCTGCTTGAATGGGGTAACCAGGCTGCGGAAGGGGCGTTTGTGCAGGAAGCGCACCCCGAACCATAATGCCATCAGGGTAAAGGGAAAGGGACTGGTACCCAGCAGCAGCATCACCAGCGGAGGATACTGGTTAAGGTCTGTACCGTTGAACAGGATGGCAACCAGGCTGGCAACCAGGGAGACCCAAAAACTGGCTGCGATCATTAGACCGATGGTGAGCAGGTAGCGCCAGAATTCATTGCGGCCGTCTTTCGCCAGGTCCAGAAAAGGGTTTGCTTTCATGAAATTTCCCATGTTTTCCGATTATATCAGTAGCATTTCGCAGAAGGGGGACATTCGGTGATATGGGCTAATTCTTCACATAAATAGGAAAAACATGGATAAACACTGACGGACATGTATTTATCCTGAGCATAACACTTCAGATCTTAACCAAATCAAAGCAGATTTGGCGGATCCACTTCAATACGCCAGTCCGCCAGGGGGTGCTCCCGCAGGATTTCAACCGGGTTGGGTCCGCGCAGGATCACCTGCCAGCGGTACATCCCGTTCACACGGGCAAAATAACAGGGTACCGGTCCGATCAGGTCGGTGGCGCTGTAATTCCCTTCAGCAATCCATACCCTGATCTTTTCAGCAGCCTGCCGGGCTTCCTGCTGGGCTTTTGATTCATTCAGGTGGCGGTATTCCAGTCTCACCAGTCGGTTAAATGGGGGATACCCCAGCCTTTTTCGGGCCTGGATCTCCTCCCGGTAGAACTGCATGAAATCGTGCCTGGCAGCAGCCTGGATGGCCGGCTGGGACGGGTCAAATGTCTGTAGGATCACCTGCCCGCCAAGGGGTGAACGGCCGGCCCTGCCTGCTACCTGGGTTAAGAGTTGATAGCCGCGCTCGGTGGTGCGGTAATCGGGGAAATTTAGCCCGGCATCCGCCAGCACAATCCCCACCAGCGTCACCAGGGGCAGGTCGAGCCCTTTCGCCAGCATTTGGGTACCCACCAGGATATCCGCCTGGTGATTGCTGAAATAGGACAGGATCAGGTCGTGGGAGCCCTTTACCCGGGTGGTATCGGCATCCCAGCGCAGCACACGCGCCCCAGGAAACGCCTGTTTCACTTCAGCCTCCAGTTTTTCGGTGCCTGTGCCGAACTGCTTGATGGCTTTGCTCTGGCATTGCGGGCATTTATCAGGCATTTGCCTGTGGTAATTGCAGGAATGGCAATGCAGTTCTTTTCCGCCAGCATGCGCTACCAGGGGAATACTGCACCTGGGGCAGCGCAGGCTGAACCCGCAAGAGCGACAAAAAACATACGTGGACGCTCCCCTGCGGTTGAGGTACAGGATGGCTTGCTGCCCGGCAGCCAGCACATCCTGCAGGGCTTGTTGCAAAGACCGGCTGAAGATGGAGCGGTTACCGGATTTTAACTCCTCGCGCATATCCACCACCCGTACAGGCGGCAAGGGCAAGCTGGCGGCATCCCCATCCAGGGTATACCGGCTGGGCGGGGTTGCAATTTCCAGCCTGTGTTTTTCGATAATTTTACGGTGGGCGAGTACCCTGTCCGGCAAGGTGAGGATATGCCAGGTTTCTTTTTGTGCCCTCCAGTACAGGCTGACATCTGGAGTGGCTGAACCCATCAAGATCAGGCTGCTGGTCATGCCTGCATACGCGATTGCCGCTTCCACTGCCGAGTAATACGGCAGCATGTCGCGCTGGTAAAAATGCTCGTCGTGGCATTCGTCGATGATAATTAATCCCAGGTTGGGCAGCGGGGTGAACAGCGCGCTACGCGGGCCGATAATGATCTTTAGCTGCCCGCTGCGTGCCCTGCGCCAGGTGTCATAGCGTTCCCCGTCCGACAGGCGCGAGTGAATCAAACCAACCTGGCCGGGAAAACGCCCGGCCACGCGGTGCACAGTTTGGGGGGTCAGGGCAATTTCCGGTACCATCATCAGCACCTGCCTGCCCGCCTGCAGAGCCAGGTCGATTGCCCGCAGGTAAATCTCGGTCTTGCCTGAGCCGGTTACCCCATGCAGCAGTACTGGTTTGCCTTTTCTGCCTGCTGCCCTGCCAGCCAGTTCCTGCTTCACCACTCCGAATACCTGATCCTGCGCTGGCGTCAGGTCAAATGGTTCCAGTGGGGTGATCTCGTACCGGTCCAGGGGGTCGCGGAACACCTCGGTTTCCCCCAGCTGTACCAGGCCTAGCTCGGCTAAAAGGGTAAGGTCTGCCATGCTGGAGCCGGTGGCTGCATAAACCCAATTGACCAAAACCGGCAGCGGCTCATTCTGCAAGAACTCCAGCACAGCCAGGCGGCGCTGGGCAGCTTCCTCTTTGCCCAGGAATTGCCTGCTGGCTTCTATTGTCTCCCGGCTGGCGGAGTACATGGCCGTGCGGACATAACGCGGGCGGACAGCGGGGGGAGGGAGTAGGGGGCTGCTGGTCACCCATCCTTGTTTGACCAGCCGCAAGGCGGAAGGCTTCCAATCCAGTTTTGGGATGGCGTGCCCGATCTGCCGGCCGCGCAAAGGTCCCCTTTTTTTTAGCAGGGACAGGATGCGCTTCTCAAGCGGTGTTAATTGCTCGTCAGCCCCTGGCATTTCTGACAGGCTGTAGAGGGTATCAGCATGCTGGGAAATACCGGGCGGTAGCATGGCATCCAGGCAGGCAGCCAGCGGATTTAATGTGTTATGGGAAATCCAGGCGCCCAGTTCCAGCTGGGCAGGGGTTAAAGCCGGCAGGGTATCCAGCACCGCAGTGATCTCCCTGGTCTCTTCCACGGCGGGAATCTCAACCTGCTCCACCACGATTCCCTGGACAACCTGTTTTCCGAAGGGAACCACAACCAGCGCTCCCGAATGGATATCCTTCTCCAGGGCTGGCGGGATGGAATAATCAAAGACTCCGCTGATGGTGGGAATGTTCACCGCAACACTGATAAACATACTGCCTGCTATCTGGTCATCTCCCGTGTATTGCTGGTTTATATTAAATCTTCAGGGGAATATCCCCTTGTGGTGTGGGCAAATTAGCACATTGGCTGCTTGGCATCAGGCATCTTTAAGCATGACTGCCGCGCCGTACCCCACCACCTGGCTGCGGTCTCCGGTTTCATCGCCGGATGTGCTGTGGTGCAGCACCTGCACCCGCTTTGCTCCCAGCTCACGCCCCGCCCACATGGCGGCAGCTACAGCTGGTGCACCGCAGGCATATCCTTTACCAGTCGATTCTGCTTCCAGTACCATGTCCGGTTCGAAGATCTCGATGGCTTCCAGCATCCCGGCATCGAGGCGGCGGGCAACCATCTCAGGGTAGAAATGCGAAAGGTCGGTGCTGGCAACCAGCAGCGCTTTGCGTGGCTTGAGGACTTCTGCCAGGGCTTTGCCAAGCGCTTCCAGCACGGCTGGCGCCTGGGTTCTGACCATGATTGGCAGCAGGTCAAAACTGCCGGTAAGCGCCCTCTGCAGGAAAGGCAGTTCGATCTCCAGAGAGTGCTCGCCGTCATTGGCTACCGGGGTCAGTTCCACACCGGTACGATCGAGCAGTAGCCGTGCCAGGTTGTCCACGAGATCAGAGGCCACCGGGATGTTCCCCAGGGGTGTGCTGTAAAACCGGTGGGCTGAGGTTAAGAGACCGGCAGGGTGGTAGCCGTGCAAGGGGGCGATTACCGCAACCACATCAAAGGCTGCCCCCTTGACCGTACGGAAGGCATATCCTGCCGTAGCCCCGGAGTAACGGTGCCCTGCATGCGGGGCAATGACGCCGACCACTTCCCCTTCAAGCTGGGGTAAATGGGCTGCCGCAATATACTCATCCATTTCCTTTGCCAGGCGGTTAGGGTCAGCGGTGTACCACATTCCCGCGATAGGCGAGGGGCGAATATCTGATATACCAGCCATTGCTTACCTCCATTGATTAAAGATTATAGCATGCACGCTTTTCCTTTTGCTTGTTTACTGCCTGCATAGGCATTCTTGGGTTAAAATCAATCCATGCCAACCCGAATCGAAATCTCCCCTGATTTATGCATCCGCTGCGGCAGCTGTGTGGAAGCCTGCCCGGCAGAGGTATTTGCCGCAATAGAAAACGGCAATCCGCCCCAGGTGGTTAAAGCGCAAAGCTGCATTGTCTGCGGGCATTGCGTGGCAGTCTGCCCGGAAGATGCCATCAGCCACAGCCGCTTTCCTGCCAGTTCACTCTTCTCCATTCAACCGGAAATGCAACTGGATGCTGGGGCGGTTCTGAACTGGATGCAGACCCGCCGTTCCGTGAGGGAGTTTACCCGCCAGCCGGTTCCGAAAGAAAAAATGCAGCTGGTGCTTAAAGCTGCCCGCTCTGCCCCAATAGCCAGCAACTTTCCTACCACGCGCTATACCCTGGTGCAAACACCAGAACTGCTAGGGCAGGTATCGGAGCTGACGGTTTTCCAGTTTGCCAACGAGGTTGCCGTCTTGCGGAACTGGTTACAAGCACGGCTCATTAAACTATTTGCCCCTAAAAAACTGGCAATCGGTAAAGCCTTTTTACCTGTTGTAGAAAAGATGATCGAACAAGTAAAGAGCGGTGAGGATCCTATCCTGCATCATGCGACCCTGCTTATGCTTTTCCATGGGTCCCCTGAGCGCCGTTTCGCGAATGATAATGCCCAGCTGGCCTGCCAGAATGCTGCCCTGATGTGCCATACGCTCGGGCTGGGGGCATTCTACACCGGTTACCTCATCCGGGCTGCTGAAAAGAACCCGTCCATTGCCCGGCTGCTCGACATCCCAGCGAGGGACACTATCTTTGCCGGGCTGGCAATTGGGGTTCCTGCCATCCCGTATTACAAAGGGGTCCGCCACCCAGATCCGCAAGCAAAGTGGGTTTAAGAATTAATCAGTACAGAAAAAAATTCAGGCCTGGAGTAGACAACCAGGCCTGATGCTTAAATTAGTGATACCTGTTTACTGTCTCTGGCCGCATTTCGGGCAGAAAGCAGCGCCCGGGCGCAGCGGTTCACCGCAATGGTGGCATACTGTTTGAGGTGGCGGGGCTGGAGGCAGGTCAAGCGGTCCACCACAGCGTGCACAGAATTTGCCGGGGGATGTGCGCGGAGTTCCGCAATGCGGGCAGACTGCGGCGGGCGGCATTTGCTGCTGCGGGGTCGGAGTAGGCGGCTGAGGCGGGATCGGCCGCGGTGCAGCAGGCCGGACAGCCTGAGGGGGAGCTGGCTGGCGGTAAGGAACGGGCGGCCTTGCCTGGGGTACCGGCCGGCGTGGTTTCTTACGGCGGCTGAGCAGCACCACCAGCAGGACGATTCCAAAGACCACCAGCAGGCTGAAGCAGCAGAACAGTCCGGCGATTACCTTCCAGGTGTTGTCCATGCCGCTGACGGTGTCGATGGGTTTGATTTCATCTTCATCTTCTTCTGGCGGTGCAGGTTCCACATCCACAACAATAGGTGTTGCCGTTGGGGCGCCTTCTTCTTCCTCAGGCGGAGCGATAACCACCTCTTCTTCGCCCGGAGGATCTCCCAGCCACAACAGACCTTTACCGTATTGCGGGTCCGGCCCTGATGGACCGTTATCCTGTGCCCGGTCGAGTAAAAAGGCTTTAACCTGGTCCACGCTGAAATCAGGGAAGGCCTGCCTGACCAGCGCGGCTGCGCCGGCAACCTGGGGAGATGAGTTGGATGTACCGGCAAATTCTTCACCGAAAGCCACACTGTAAGTTTCGGTCGGGCCGCACATGTCAGGCTTCAGGCGGCCGTCTACGGTTGGTCCTTGTGAACTGTAATCGGTCAGCTCACCGCTTTTCCAGTTTGTGGCACATATGGTAAAGGATGATTGCGCATCTGAAGGGCTGAGCAGGCTGTATTCAGGAACAATGAAAGCCGGCTCGAAGTCGGCATAGTTTGCAAATACATCGATGGTTACATCCCTGGTGACATTATTTCCGTAAATAACAAGGTAATAAGGCCCATAGTCAGGAAACTCGTAGAAGATGCCTTCAACTGGCGGGTTGCCCGAGCTGCCATCCTGGGTCATGTATGAACTGTAAAGGATATCACCATTGCTGTCGACCACATACACATCCAGGTCCTGGTCCATTGCATCCCAATCGTCCCACTGCACCAGAATCCCTGTGTTGTAAAACGGATAAAAGACCAGGCCGTAGGTTCCATCGCTCAGGAACTCGTGCACACCGTCGCCATTTGTATCGGTATACTTACCGCGCCAGTGGCGGCTGCCGCTGTTGCCTGAAGAGTTGACCCACATGATGTCATTGGAAACCACCCAATCGATGGCCTGAATATCTGCCCCCGTCCCGTTGCGCGGCCCGTAAGCGCCACCGCCCGAATGGTTGATAATGGATACATCCTGGCTGACAAGCCAGTCGATTGCTGCATAGAACTCGGTATCTGTGGAGTAAGCGGCGAATACCAGGTATGCATCCGGGGCAATGGCATGAATGACCTCAGCCACTGCTGTGCCGTGGTTGATCCCGGTCTGGTCGATTTCAGTGCCGGCGATGAATGACTGGGCTGTTATCATGGAAGAATCGGGCAATTCGCTTCCCAGCTCATCCTGGTACTGGTCAAAGCCAAAATCCAGGATCCCGATCCGCATACCCTGCCCGGTAAAACCTGCTTCATGCCAGGCGGTGGCATTAATGACCGGAAGAGATTCAAGCGCCATCTGGTAGACTGGCGCTTGATCGTTGAGGGATAGATTTCCATCGGGTGTGGATATTTTCGGCAGCCGGACGCGGGTGACATGCTCCAATTCGGTCAAATCCTTGAATATGGCGGCCGGGTCGTCCGATTGTAGTTGTTCCTTGATCAGGTCAATCGGGATGCCGATATCCAGTAAGTTTCCATGCGCGGTGTTGATGCTGATGCCCTCGCCTTTCAGCTGTTCCTGGACGGCGGTGGTGTCATCCACATCAAACTCGAGAGTCACCATCAGTTCGCCTTTGGCGTTGATCATACTGCGCGCACGGGCTAACTCGATGGCGCCATCCACCCCATTTTCCTGGTAGGCAATCAGGAAATCTTTGTAGGCTGAATCCAGGGCGGGATCCAGCAGGATATCTGCATATTCCGGGTATTTGTCCGCCAGTTCCTCAAGTGTGGGAGGCAGTTCAAACTTGGTGAGCGGAGGGGCAGTAGGTGTGGGCTTGAAATGCTTGTTGTACACCACTATCCCGGTAACCGCTGCAATAATAAGAAAAACCGCAATTGCTGCGATCAGGATGGTGATGCCTTTGCGGGTGGAAAGTTTATCCAGGAACCCCTGCTTTTGAGGTTCGTCATCCTGGGGAAAACTTACTTTCTCGGTTTCAGGGCCGGTATGCGGGTCTGAACTGGGTGTGACTGGTTGTTGATCATCAGACATTGTTGCCTCCTTTGGAAAAAACTCGTGGGAACTTTTGGTCTAATTGAACACTATACAACTTTCTGACTCCGGCTTCAATAAGGAATTTTATTCAGGGGTCCCATTTAAGGAATGGTTATAATATTTTCTACGGTATAGGTGCCTGCCTGGTAATCGTCATAACCGTCGTTAAGGGGTTGCGCCATGCTGAAGCTGTACGTAATATTGTGGAGACCCGTCTTTAAGCCGTCAATGTAAGTACGGTAAGCGTAGCAAAACCCAACGGAATTCGTGTAACCCATGAAAGCAGTGTCGCGGTCAATATTCACTTTCACATCATCAACTTGCAGGGTATAAGACATGAGCGCCCAATTCTGGTCGAGGATCTCTTGCGTAGAGGTGCACCAGCCCATATTGATCACCAGCGGCTTGCCGGCCGGCACTGTACAGCTGTATGAGTATTTGATGGGCGACAGTACCGGGTCATTGGATCGTGAACACAGGCTGTTCAGGTCTGCAGCCCCGGCAGCAGGGCTGGGCGTGCCATCATAGGCCGGGAAAACATAAAAATCGGGCAGTTCTGTGGCTGTGGGCACTGCAGTAGGGGGTACCTTTTCGGGTTCTTCGGTTTCTTCCTCGACCTTCACCACTTCCCTGTTGCCATTCAGGATATCCGGCAGGTTGAACAACGACGGCGCAGCCAGCGCCAGGATGACCACGGTAACAACCCCCAGCAAGAAAAGGGCTCCGGCTGCAATCCCGCCCCATAGCAGGCAGGACTTGTTTTTTGGCGGTTTGGCTTGACCCGGGGGAACCGGGTCATATACCCGTATGACCGGGGTGGTAGGTTCGACCGGGACTTGTTCTGTCGGCGTGTTATACCGGCCTGGAGATGGGATGGTAGGCAGAGGGACAGCTGTTGCCTGGGGAATCTCCATGGCAGCCATCAGGCGCTGTTTCATCTCTACCGCGGATTGGTAGCGCTCTTCGGGTTCCATCGCCATTGCGCGCGCAATGCAATCCGAAAGGTCCGGCGGGATGCTGCTGTTCAGGCTGCGGACAGTCGGCAGAACCGCGCCGTTATAACGGATAATACTGTCCGGGGGCACTTCGCCGCTCAACAGGGTGAACAGGGTGGCACCCAGCGAATAGACATCAGAACGGGCATCCATAGTTCCCGCGGTTAGCTGCTCGTAAGGGGCATAAACGCTGGCAGCAACTTGCTGGATCAAAACCGGGGCAGGCCGGGCGGCAGGTTTTATCAGGGTGCCGATGCCAGTCAACACCGCGTTGTTACCGGGGGTAATGAGGATGTTGGCCGGCTGCACGTCACCATGGAATACGGGGACAGGCTGGGTGTGCAATGCTTGCAGCGCATCACAGACCTGTGCTATCCAGGGTTTCAAAGCGGGTATGGGGATCGTTCCGCCGCTCTCTTTTTGCTTTTGCTGCAGGTTTTGGCCTTCAATAAACGGCATGACAAGGTAATACCCCTGGCCCGGCAGGCTGAAATGGCTGCTGACCTTCACCAGGTTGGGGTGGTCCAGGCTGGCCAGGCGGACAGCCAGCTCTTCCAGATACTGCTGATCTATTCCGGGATCATCCGGGTATTCCCTGATCACCACCGGCTGGTTGAGGGTGATATCCCAGGCGCGGTAAACAGCGCCTGTTGCATCGCTGGTAAGCGCCCTGGCAACTCTGTAACGATCCTGTAAAACCTGCCCTGGAGTGAGCATATTCACCTGTGTATTCGATTATGATAATTTCTGATTATAGATAAGCTTTATCGTATTATACAAATGTATGCTTAACAATTTCAATAAAAAGTTATGATTACGGCAGCGGGATGATGACGAAATCCGAAAAATCGGTGGTGTATCCGGGTATCTCATTGCCAGTATAAAGCCCGCTGGCAGCAACAACAGTCCCTTCAGCCAGGCTGCTGGAAAGGTCCAGTTCACTTACCAGGCTGCCGTTGCAGAAGAGCCAACCTTTTTCCTCCAGGGCGATCAGGATGAGATCGTTGCTCTCTCCGGCACCGGTTCTCAGGTTGCTGATCACCCCGGATCCAACCAGGACCCCCTCTGTTTCTCCAGAATGGAAGGCAAGTTCCCACCCCGAATTTTCAGCAATTGGGAGGCGGAACTGGTCATTCCCGCCCAGGTTGCGGAACATGAAGCCGTAGTCAAAATTACCGGTGCTGGTTCCATAAGGATTGGTAAAGGTCACTGTGGCAATAAAGTTGATGTACTGGGATTCGGGGCCGTATTCTTCAATATACCCATCCTGGTCATGCACCAGGCTGCCAGACTCAGGTGTCAGGTTGGTCTGCCAGATATTGAAATCCTTGTATGGTGTGGATTTTCCATCCACCTCGTCACCGGAATACATCCCGGTTGCCAGCTCGATATCGCCGGGTGAGGACTTGCTGCTCAGATCCAATTCCGAGATCAACACACCGTTCAGGAAGAACCAGCCGCGGTCTTGAAATGCCACCAGCATGAGCTTGTTGGTGTCGCCTTCAAGGCTGTTGAGATTGGTTAATGTGCCGCTGGCTATCTCTGTTCCATTGGAAGAACCATTGTGATCGGTTACGTACCAGGTTTTATCAGAAAGGATCGCCAGGCGGTAATGCCTGTCAAACCCCTGTTCCCGGAAAAGGAACCCGATATCCCATCCCCCGGTACTTGTGCTGTAGGGGATGATGAAGTCCACCTGGGCGATGAAATCTGCAACCGATACCGCGGGATCGACTGTGCCGATCAACCCGTCAGCAGCGTTATGCAGGATCTCGCCATTAAAAGGCCCTGCAACCAGCGAAAGCTGGCTGGATGGGTTAACTGTAGGGGAAGTGCGCATGACGGGGGTGCGGGTGATGAAAACCGTGGGTGTATCCTCCAGTGTGGGTAAGGAGGTTCGGGTGGCAGTCTTGGCTTTCACCACAACTGCCGGAGTACTGGTTGCGAAGGAGGGTTTCAATCCAGGGATCAGGAAAATCATCGCGCATAACCCTCCCAGCAACCCAACACCTGCCACGGAAATCAGGGCTATTGCCCAGCCCGGCAGCTTTTTCTTCAGGGGTTTGGAGATGACCTGCGATGCCTGTGTCTGGGCAGGGTAGGATGCAGCCTGCGGAATGAATGCTTGCGGCGGGGCAGGAACCGTTTCAGTGCTGGAAGATCCCAGCGCGATTCTGAACTGGTGGATCGCCCGGAAACGGTTTTCGGGAGAAAGCGCCATGGCCTGGGAGATGGCATTGCCAACCCTGCTGGAGATGCGCGGGTTAACAACATGGGCCGGCCGCAGGGTGTCGTAGGCGACCCTCTGCACGCTCTCAGGCGGATGGATGCCGGTAAGTAAGGAGTACATGGTAGCGCCAAGGGCATAGATGTCGGTTCTTGTATCGGTATTCCCTTGCCCGTACTGCTCCGGAGGAGAATAACCGGGGGTGATGGCCCGAGCCCCGACCGTGGTCTTGACATGGCTGTCGAATAGTTTTACCAGGCCGAAATCCACCAGGACAGCCTTTCCATCCGGGGTGATCTTGATGTTGGCTGGCTTAATGTCACGGTGCAGCACAGGAGGGGTGCGCCCATGCAGGTATTCGAGCGCATCCATCACCTGTCCCATCCAGGTGATCACCCTCTCCTGTGGGATGGTGCCATCCTTCTCCAGCATGGTTTGCAGGTCTTCCCCTTCAATAAAGTCCATCACCAGGTACTGGCCCTGGTCGGGGATGATGAAGTGGTCGGTCACCCGCGGGAGGTTGGGGTGGGAAAGGTTGGCCAGAACCGTTGCTTCACGCGTGAACTGGCGCTGTGCTTCCAGCGATGTATCCAGGTTCTCTTTTACCGCGCAAGAGTGGCTGAGGTTAAGGTCCCAGGCTTTGTAAACCGCTCCAAATCCCCCCTGTCCGAGCAGTTTTACGATCCTGTACCTGCTGTTGAGGATGTAGCCAGCTTCAAATGCCATGCATATATTATAAGGAGATTAACCATAAATTACCAAACATTGGGAAGAAATGGGTTTGTGTGATGAGGTTACATCACCACTGCCGCATATAAAAACCAGCCCTGGAGTTCTCCAGGACTGGAATATAGTTCAGGCAGATATTCTCAGGGAATATTGTATACAAAGAAATCCCAGTATTCCGTATAATATCCTGCTATCAGGTCACCGGTATACATGCCGGTAGCCACAAAGACATCTCCTTCTACAGTCCGCGCCGACAGGTCCAGGTCGCTCACAAACTCATTGTTCACCATCAGTTCGCCGTAGTTGTCATAGGCTACAACCTGGATGGTGTTGGAGCCGAATTCCGATGTGTCCAGGTTAGTGACTTTACCAGAATCGACCAGTGTACCGTCAGGGTCGCCAGTGTTGTTAAACAATTCCCAATCACCGGTGGAGGAAACAATCAGGCGGTACTGCTGGTTGGCTCCCTCATGGCGGAAGAGGAACCCGTAATCCCAGGGGCCTGATGTGGTGCTGTAGGGATTAAGAAAAGTGGCTTCGACGAGAAAATTCTTAAGGCTCACATCCGCATTGGTTCCGGGGATAAACCCGTCAGTGGTATGTTCGAGGCTTCCAGATGAAGGGCCGAACACCAGGACCGGTGAACCAAAGCTTTCGGTTGTTGCAGTGAGGGCAAAGCTTACAGTTGCAGCTGCTTCAGTCATCATCGCCTGGACAGCCTGTGTCATTTCCAGCTGTGCGGCTTCCGTAGCCTTCTTTTCCTGCAGCTTTTGGTCCGCACGTTCGGTGCGGGTGCGCTGGACGGCCAGGGCTTCAGAGGTTGCGGTGGCAGATTTATTGGCTGCGGCACCAATGCTGTAGAGTGCAATACAGACGACAGCTATGATTGCCACAACTCCGCCGGCAATACCGATGATCAAGCCGGTTTTCGGTTTCTTCTTCACAGGTACGGCATACTGTGCTCCAGGAGGCAGGGGCTCCTGGCTGACATACACCCCCGTGCTGGCGACAGGAACAGTAGCCTGCATTACAGGGCCGGATTGCAGGTTGACGGTTTGGGCAGGAGTTACCTGCTGGCTGCTGATGGCATTGCGAAAATCTAACATGGTGGGGAAGCGGTTGGTTGGAACCATATCCATCGCGCGTGCGATGGCCATGCCCATACCGGGCGGCACGCGCGGGTTCACCAGGTGCGCCGGCCGCAGGGTATCCCCGGCAACACGCTGGATGCTTTCAGGCGGGTTGACGCCTGTGACCAGCATGTAGAAGGTTGCACCAAGGGCGTAAATATCAGAGCGCACATCTGTGCTGCCCTGGCCATATTGTTCGGGCGGTGAATAGCCAGGCGTGATCGCCCGCGCCCCCATGGTGGTTTTCGTGTGGCTGTCATAGAGTTTGACCAGCCCGAAATCCACCAGAACAGCTTTGCCCTCAGGGGTGATCTTGATATTGGCCGGCTTGATGTCGCGGTGCAGCACAGGCGGCGTGCGGCCGTGCAGGTAGATCAGCGCATCCATCACCTGCGCAATATAATGGGCTGCTCTGGAGGGATCCAGCGCTCCATCCTTCTCCACCGTGCGCTGCAGGTCATCACCCTCGATGAAATCCATCACCAGGTATTGCCCCTGGTCAGGGATGATAAAATGATCTGTGACACGCGGCAGGTTGGGGTGCGAGAGGTTGGCAAGCACAGTGGCTTCACGCAGGAACTGGCGCTGGGCTTCCTGCGAAATATCCAGGTTCTCCTTGACTGCTACCAGCTTATCCAGGTTGGCGTCGCGTGCTTTATAGACTGCGCCAAACCCTCCCTGGCCCAGCAATGCCTCAATGTGATATCGGTTGTTTAGAATGTGCCCCGGTGAGAGTGTCATACTTGCTCCTGTAAGAAATTCAATAAACCAAGTAAAAATGTTACCATACTGGCAAATAAATACTACCTGTCGATTGTTTTACAAATTTCTCGAATGGTAACGCCATATTTTCTGGCAGAGCAAGCAGCCTGCCAGGCTCCATTCAAGTGTGCGAATAAATTGGTTCATTTCTCAATAATATATACCTCTTCAAGGACGGCATAGCCTGAAATCGATAAGTTGCCGCTTGCACCCAGATCGTCAGGGGTCATTCCCACTGAACAAAGTTCTGACTCGTTCAGGTATAGTCCTGCCCAGCCCTTTTCTATCCTGATCTTGTATGTATAAGAACTATCATCAATGGTCCAGTTCACTTTGCAAGAGCCTAATTCGGTGTTGTTGGTTGTGTCAAACAGAACTAGCGATTGGCTGGATTTAGAAATGGATGCGGTGACTGCAGCCGGAAGGTATGCGGCTTCTGCAGGAGAAACCAGGCTGTCAAGGGTCCAGCGGATATCCATGACATAATTAGGCGGGAAATCAATCAGGCTAGCAGTGACACCAATTTCCACCGACTTCGGCAGGCTGAGGTTAATGACTGATTTGATTCCGGAATTTTCAGATTCAGTGCTTACCACTAACAACTGGCCGGCATTCAGGTCTTCAATCGGGGCAATGCTTCCAAAAGCGGTCCACCAATCATTCAACCCGGTTTCAAATGAATCATAAAAGGTGTATATGGGTTCCGGGGTGGAGGTCATGGTAGGCGTCTTTGTAAGGGTAGGTGTGAAGGTCGGCTCCGGTGTTTCGGTTGGCGTTGGGGTCTTGGTGGGCTTGGGCGTCCGGGTCGGCTCGCTGGTGGGGGTGGCTTTCCCCAGGCGGCTGGCAAATTCTTCTACTGGCGCCGGCAGCTGCAGATCACCAAAGGTACCCCTGAGGACCAGGAAAGCCGCGGCAGCCAGTAAAATGACTGCTGCCAGGAGCACAATCAGGAGTATAAGGCACCCTTTCTTCCGGCCCTTCTTCTTTGGCGCTTCTGCACCGGCAGGAGGTTGCATGGGTGGAATAGCTGCAGGAGGAGGTACTGATTGCCTGGTGGCTTGTGCTGCAGGTACTTCCCCTGCAACTGCTGTTGGTTTACCGCAGTAATTGCAAAATTTTATGCCCTGGCGGATGGTTTTACCGCAGTGCAGGCAGATTTCGGTGGCTGGAACGGCCGGTTGTGGTTCAGCAGGCTGGGGCTCTGCTGGGGAAGCTTCAGGGGCGCCGGGTTCAGTTTCAGGCACTGGTGCAGGTTCAGGCGGAAGGGAAGTCTCCTGCGATAGCGGGACGGTAGCAGGCATTTCTTTGCCGCAGTGGCTGCAGAATTTTGCGCCTGTTCGAACGGTTTTGCCACAATTTGGACATGTAACTGACATTTTGACCTCCTGCGGTCAATTAAATGGACCGGTTGACTTTACTGCTGGACCTTCGTCGTGCAGTGGAATTGTTCTGATTGTACAAATAAATGGCCGTCATTTCAACCTGCTGTACTTTATGGTGCTGTATCCAGTCGATAATAATCCTTAAGGTTGGTTCAGTCCAGGCGAACCGTCTTGCGGCTGGTCAGGCGGATGGTCTTGGATCCCTCTTCTGAGATGCCCTTCCCCTGCTCCAGGTTCTGGGCTTCTTTCTCCATTTGTTGCGCCAGCTGGGTCTCGCCCTGGTTGAGCAGGATAGTCACTGCCTGGCGCAGGCGCTGGGTTGCCCCGGGGATGTTGCCGGCTGTTGCTTCATCCAGCGCTTGGGTCTGCAGCTTGAAGGCAGTGACCTTCTCCACAATCCCCATAACTCTGCTGTCTATCTGGCTCACCAAAGCCGGGTCTGCGCTGAAGTTCACAATCAGGTCGGCTGCCGCCCTTCCGGACACCTTCTGCAACCTGGTGTAGGTAACATCCAGTTGGGCTGCCCGCATCATCCCTTCAGGCCTGGGAGGAAGTACCAGTTCCATCATGAATGCTGCACCGCTCTTATCCAGGTCGCCAACCGCGATAACCACTGAGCGGCCCTGGATGGTTTTCAGGCTGATATCTTTGATCATGGGGGTCACCTGCCAGACGCGCCGGGCTTCCACACCCTGAACCATGCGCATGGTAACTGTAACATCCTTGCATACAATCTGCATGCTCTGAAACACTTGCTGGAAGATGCTGAAAGCCTGGTCTGGTGTGGCAATGTAATCTGCATACCCCACCCGGCTTTTTGGCGCTGCCTGCAGGCTGCGGTCCGCCAGCTCCTGCACAAAATCGGTATTCCAATCGCTTCCCAGCCCGAGACCGATAAGCGGGATGCCGAGTGCACCGGCATGGTCTGCTTCGCGGAAAGAATCAGCTTCTTTGTCGGTTACCTCACCATCCGTCAACAGGATGATGCGGCTGATGCGTTCGGAATTGTGGAAAGTGCTTACCTGGTTGACTGCCTCACGGATGGCTGGCGCCATGCTGGTGCCGCCGCCGTCGCGGATACTGTCCACCATGCTTTTTAACAAGGGTTTATTCCCCACTGCCTGGGCAGGGATGAGCACCTGGGTGGTGGATTCAAAGGTAATAACCGAAACCACATCCATCGGATCCAGCTGGTCGATGATGTTCTTGACCGCCTCCCGCATGGTACGGATCTTTTCACCCGCCATTGAACCGCTGCGGTCGAGCACGAGGGCAAAATTCAACGGCAGGCGCACATCTGGGGCAAACCCGCCCGGCGAAATTTCTGAAAGCACGTACACAAGCTGCGGCTGGTCCATTACCGGCACAGCCGATTTGTTGCTTATACAGGAAAGGTGAATGTCTTCTGGCATAAAGTACTCCTTGTTGCTGGCCATTTCACCTGGAAGCAAGGGTATGCACCTGCTTGTTTTGGGTAGCGCTCCCAGGTTAAGGCTTTAATAATCTTTATGGTCCCGCATAACTTTCCGGCAGGCTAGCGCGGGGTTGGCAGATCAACCTTCCGGCCGCAAGCCGGGCAAAACTTCATGGTCGGGTTGAGCGGCATTTTACACTTGGGGCAGCGCCTGACCTTGCCCGGACCGGCCGGGTTGCCTTGCGGGAATTTCTTCCTGGCTGGCGGATCTATCAGGCAGCACGCCAGCAATACGGGCAGAATAGAATCCCGGCTTTCCAGCAGCTCTGCTTTGCAGTGCCAGGTTGCGCCAGGCATGGGTGCATACCAGGCAAAAGGTGGGCTCTCCCTGGTATGGTTCAACGCTGCACGCCCGCGCTCATCATCGATGTGCAGGTGCACCCTGGCATACCCCTGCCAGTACATCAGTACCAGGGTGCTTTTGCCTTGCGGCGGGGTAAATCCGATTGATGCAGCAGGTTTTTCGGTTGAAAGTAAAAGCGGATATTCTGCCGCAACAGAGGCGTGCTCCTTTTTTGCTTTCTCTAGCATGGTTGACCTGACCGGCTGCACCTGGGCGGCTGCCGACAGGAATGCCAGCAAAGTATCTTCTCCTTCTATGCTGCCCGGCGGCAGAGGCTGGCAGATGACCAATCCGCTGCCAAATTCAAAGGCAAAAACCACTGGTGCTGGATCTGGTGCATCCTGCTGGATAAATACCTGAAGAGAATCCGGCAGTACTGCTGGTACTGGCAGGGGAGCAGTCAATTCAATCAGAAAATGTTCACCGGTAAGGTATACCAGGGCAGGCTCAACCGCTTTTAGCTGGGCTTTCCCGGGTTCGATTCTTCGCAACCCGGTGACCTTTTCAGGGAACGCCAGTGCCAGCAGAGCGGCACTTTCGCCCAGGGCGGTCAGGCAGCCGCCATTTTGCACATACTCCCGCAGGCGGCTGGCGAATGTTGCAGCCTGTTCGCGCTGCCCGGCGGCAGGGAAATCAGAAACGTTTAAGGCCTGCTGCCCGGCCGGTTCACGCGCCATTTCGCCCCAGATGCCAGCATCCCAGGTTGGCAGACCTATGGCGGATTCAACTTTATCTCTAATTGCTTCAGGATTGGTGGTGATAATCCAGTTTGCCCGCATGGTTACCGTCCTATCCCTTCGACCGGCCGGTCACTTCTTATCCTGCGCTTTCAGAAAAACCATCGATAAAACGATACAGATAATCCCGAATCCAAGCAGGACTCCCCAGGAAGCAAACAGGTGGCTCTTTGTGCGCTCGTACCCTACAAAGAAATCCATCTGCGACTTGACATCCTTGTTCAGTTCTTCGATCCTGACCTCACCCAGGTTGTTGAGCCGGTCCATATCCACGCTGGTGCCCAGCGCTTCAATCGTCCAGCGGCTGGAAGTTGCATACGAAAGCGGGTTGGCAGCATCGGGAAGCGGGAAGACGGTGCCGCAGAAGATCAGCTGCACGAACAGGATCACCAGGATGATGTAAATGACGGTGTTGCTGTTCTTTACCAGGGTGGAGATCAGCAGCCCCAGCCCGATGGCTGAAAACATGCCGATCAGCAGGGTGAGGTACATCTCAACCACAGGAGCAAAAAGCAGCCCGCGGGTTGGGTACTCCACCTTCAAGCCGATCACTGCCAGAAGCAGCAGGCACTGGATCATACCGAAGCCCATCAGTACGGTCACCTTGGACATCATATACGGGACGATGCCCAGGTTAATCATGCGTTCGCGTTCGTATACCGCCCTTTCTTTGACCACCTCGTAGGCAGACCCGAACAAACCGAGGAAGATGGCAGAAAATGCCAGCATGTTGATCAAGGCTTGCGCATCTTTGGCGATTGAGTACACACCTTTGGTCTTCAGTTGGAACCAGATCTCGCGTTCAGAATCACCGACGAAAGCCATTGGATCGGCAATCAGCAGCAGGAAAATGCCAATGATCGGCATGACTGCACACAAAACAAAAAGGCTGATCTTGTCCCTGAAAATCAGGTCGAGATACCGTCGGGTCAGGATGCCGAACTGGCGCAGGCTGGCAGCCAGTCCATTGCTTTTCTTTTTCTGACTGGTTGGGATGCTGCCGGTCGGGTTGGGGATTTCTCCCTGGCGCTGCTGTACGTATTGGCGATAATCTTCAGACTGTTTATAGTTTTCGGCGGCAGCTTTTGATTCCGGTTTGGTGTCCACTTTGGCATAGATCGTAGCAAAGTCCGGCACCTGGAAATAGGATATGGCTTTTTGCGGCGGCCCGAAATATACCAGCTGACCATGTGCCAGAAAGATGACATGGTCGCAGGAATCGAGGATGTTGGAGGTGGCGTGCGTGGTCACCAGCACGGTGCATCCGCTGTCGGCCAGGTTGTTGAGGGTGCGCATCATTTTCTTGTCCAGGCCGGGGTCAAGCCCTGAGGTGGGCTCGTCGAGGAACAGCAGGCGCGGTTCAGAGAGCATCTCGGAGGCAATGCTGACCCGTTTGCGCTGCCCGCCGCTCAGGCTGCTGATCTGCATATCCTTCTGGTCTGCCATATCCACGATCTCGAGCACATCATTGATGCGGTTCTCGATCTCTGCTTTGTGGGTGTCCGGCGGCAAGCGCAGCATGGCGGTGTAGGTCAGGGCATTCTTAACGGTCAGGCTGGTATGCAGGATATCTGCCTGGGGAACGTACCCCATGTCGCGCCGGTACGCATCGTAATGGTGGTAAAGGTCATCGCCATTGATCAACACCCGGCCTTTGTTCGCCCGGCGGGAGCCGTTGAGGGCATCCATCAGGGTGGATTTACCCGCGCCGCTGCCGCCCACCAGGGCGACAAATTCGCGCGGCAGGATGGTCAATGAAACATCGTTAAGGATAACCTTGACTCCCTGGTTGGTGTTCACTTCCCTGCGCAGGTTCACCCCATCCAGCCGCAGGCTGGCAGCCTGGGCGACGATTGCTGTCTGCCCGTACACCATCTTGAACGGCCCGATCTGAATGCTGTCACCCAGCTTGAGAGATACACGCTTGATGCGTTTGCCGTTCACGAAGGTGCCATTGGTTGAGCCGAGATCCTCCAGGTCGTGCCCTTTTTCCGTACGGATAAACCGGGCATGCTTCCAGGATACAATCGGGGCGCTTAATGGGATGTTGGATTCAGGGTCGCGGCCGATGGTTGTCACCGGCTGGCTGGAAATCATCGCCATGTCGATGGCAAATGTGGCGGCTGCTGCTTCGGTTACGTCTTTGGTTTCAAGGTAGGTCAGGGAAACGGAATTACCGTAGATGTCGCCGATGCGGATGATATCGCCGTTTTGGAGGCGGAAAGGAGTGTTGGCAGTGATCTGGCGCCCGCGCACATACGTGCCATTACGGCTACCCAGGTCTTCAATCACATATCCACCTTCAACTGGAGAGATCCTGGCGTGATGGCGGGAAATGTCCGGCAGACCAACCGGGTTTTGCTGGGTGGGCAAGCCGATCTGAACATCTGTTGAGGGGTCGCGCCCGATCGAAAGGGGAGTTTTCCCCAGCAAGATGGTGCGCTCAGCAACCCCTTCACGCACCAGGATCCTGGGTTGTTCGCCGGTATGCTTCGGCTGTGCTGCAGGCTGGTAGTCGCTGGCTCTTACGGTTTTGGGTGCAGCAGATACGGGTACTGCTGCAGGCGTTACTGAAGGGGCAGGTTCATTCACCGGTTGGGATGGCTCAGGCTGAACCGTTTCCATCTTGTCCGGCTGATTGGATTCAGGTTCTGCTGGCGCTGGTTCTACCGGCTTTCCGCAGGAAGGGCAGAAGCGGGCTTCTGCCCTTATGGGAGCATTACAATAGGGACAGGCGGGGGATTGGGTCATAGGGTTATCCTGATAATGTGCTTGCTTCAGGTAATGCAAATTGTGCGACCGCTGATGATCCAGGCATTAGGTTGCCTGCCTGGATGCCTGTACTGGCAGCAGGTTACTGGTTGTAAACCAGCCTTAACCTGCCGAGGAGGATCTCATCCCCTCCCTGGAGTGGATAGCGCTGGCCGGGTACCAGGGGTAAACCTCTCAGGAAAGTCTTGTTGACCGAATTCAGGTCTTCAATCATCACCTGTTGACCTTGAATGGTCAGTTTGCAGTGCTGCCGGCTGACACCAAGGTTCAGTGCTTCGTAAGGATCCAGGTTGACATCCGGGAAATTGCCGCTAACCGGGTCTTCCCTGCCTACCAGGATCTCGCTTTTTCCTGCCGGGATGGGGATGACAGTACCAGTGCCTGCCACCTGGAACGATCCGATTATGAAAACCGGGGCGGGAAAGGCTGCCGGGGCTGGCGCTGGTTCTTGCGGCGGTGCAGAGGGGGGTGTCTCCGGCGGCGCTACAGCAGCCAGCGGGGTTGGTACATACTCCACAAACGCTGGAGCCGCAGGCTGCTGTGCAAGAGGTGGCAGCGATTCGGGGGGAATGGGTTCGGAGAACGGCACTCCTGGTGCTGCTGCATCTGTTGCCGGCTTGGGTGCTGCTGCAGCCAGGGAGTTGCCGCAGTTTTCACAAAAGGCTGCCCCGGGGATGTTATTCACATTACACACCGGGCAGGCTACCAGCCCGGAGGACGGCCATGCAGCCTGGGCTGGCGCTTCGACCGGGAGCGGTGGCGCTGCTGCTGGAGCCAGCCGGTTGCCGCAATTGTCGCAGAAGATTGCACCCGGAATGACCGGTTGACCGCAAGAAGAACATACTTCACTCATGTTCACACCTCCATCATTCTGGTCCTGCCTGCAGGATGGTGTTCAGGCGGAATTTCCTTTCCAGTGAACTCCCATCACCCGCCAGGCAGCTGGTTAGCGGTAAGGTCCTGTTTGCAGCCGCTGGATATGAGAGGCTGCCCTGATGCCATGCTTTTCTGGCTCGTGCTCCCTGGACAAATTCAAACAGGGGAGAGGCAGCAGGTCAAGCTAATTATCCTATTATGCAGGCATCTTTGCAAGAAGGAAACAAACCTGTCAGGTGAAACGTGCCAGGCAAAATTGCAACACATATACCGGCTTAATCAGCTCTGACCGCTTCGACCAGGATGGCAGTGATGTTGTCTTCTCCACCGGCGGTGTTGGCGGCTGCAACCAGTTTCTCACAGGCAGCCTGCGGGTTGGAGCTTTTACGGATGATCTGCAGGGTGGTTTCATCCTCGAGCATCTCCCATAACCCGTCTGAACACAGCAGGATCTTATCACCGGGTTCAAGGGTGAGGGTAAAAACATCCACGTCCACCTTTTCTTTATCCCCGATGGTGCGGTACACCACGTTACGCTGCGGGTGGGTTCTGCCTTCTTCTCTGCGGATCTGACCGGTGGCTATCAAGCGTTCAACCAGAGAGTGGTCTGTGGTAATCCGCTGGATGCCCTGGTGATTAACCAGGTAAGCGCGGCTGTCGCCGACATTAGCCAGGTAGGCTCTTAACCCATCCATAACTGCCATAACGAGTGTGGAGCCCATATCTGTTCCTGCAGCTGTGCGCAAGTCATAAACGGCTTTATTGGCCCCATTGACTGTCTCTTTCAGCCAGTCACTCCAGTTCATCCCTCCGGTTTGGGCTTGAATGGTAGCCAGGTCCTGCGGGGCGCGTTGCGCGAAGTAGCTGATAATGGTGCCGCTGGCTACCTCGCCGGCAGAATGCCCGCCCATGCCGTCCGCTACGACAAAGATGCCGAGGGGTTGGGGATGGGATTGCACCACCCTGGCCGTCTCAATGGCATACATAGCGTCTTCATTCAGGTCCCGTACTATTCCAGTATGGGTGCGTTTGCCAATGTTGTAATCGATCGGCAGGGCAGAGAGTGAATCATTTACGATGGTCTCAAGGGCTGAAGCCAGCTCCCTGCCGCTGCGGAAACCCTCCGGTCCAAAGGCTTTATCGACCAGCCTGTTGAGGGGGGCGGGCAGATCGGGATCTGCATCTGTGGTGGTACTGCCGGTCAGCCACTGGTGAAGCAGGCTCACCAGGCTTTTCAAATCATCGATCCTGCCCTGTTCCAGGTCATCATTTTCCAGGATAACGGCATTGCGGAAATTCGTCCAGACCAGGCGGTTGTTGCTTAGCCCAATCGAGGCTGCATCCGCCTGCCCGTTGAAGGAAACCTGGTTGCGGTAAAGATAATCCAGGGCGCGCGCCAGGCCGGCAGTCCAGCGGATGGCCTGGTTCTGCTCCATTGCCTGGGGAACCGGATCGGCAGGAGGGGTAACAAGGCAGTAGCGGTTGACCCCCGCCAGGATCTCGCTGAAGGTGGCAACTGGAGCGCGGACATTGGCGTGAACCAGCCCCATCTGGGCGATCTGCACCACGCTGTCCGGAAGTGGATCTGCGCTCTCGAACAGCTGCAGGAGAACCTTTGATGATTCCATTTGCGTGCCGCATGAGCTGCAGAACCGGTCTGGTTCTGCCCCCTCTTCCCACCTGGAATGCACCGCCCCGCAGGCCGGGCACTGCCGCAGGAGCAGTTTGGTGCTGCTCCCAATCTCTTCCACCTGGTAAGCGGCGCTGGATTGGTTGTCACTGTACAGCAGGCCGGTGCTTAAAAACCGGTCGCCGAAGATTGCGTGGTTTGGCCTGGGCTCCAGGGCCGCAGGCTGGGGCAGCGGTTTTGTGCCGTGGCGGGCGGGATCAGTTTCCAGGTTCTTGACAGGAACGGTCGGCGCTGGAAGGTCTTCCAGCCGCCTGGTTGGGCGGGCCTGGGGTTCGTCCAGCCTGGCGCCGCAGCGTGTGCAAAATTTTGCACCCTCGTTGTTTTCCTGTTGGCATTTCGGGCATTCGATCATGGCATGCTCCTGTAATCTATTCGCCTTATGATGGGATGTAACCGGTGTCCTGGTATACCAGGGATACATCACCGATGGTGATCTGGTCTCCGCTGTTCAGGATGTTTTTGCGGGTTGGTTTGCCGTTGACCAGGACACCGTTCAGGGAATTCTGGTCTTCGATACAAACCGCCTGCAAAACCGGATCGTAGTACAACCTGGCGTGAATGGTAGAGACAGCTTCAGAGCTAAGTACCAGCGTGTTGCCGTTGATACGCCCTATGGTGGCAGGCAGGCCGGAAAAGGTAAACTTTTTCCCATCCGGGAGGGTGAACTGCAGTCCGAATCCGCTGTTTGCAGCTGCTGCGGTTGGGGCGGGTTCGCCTGCTTGCTGTGGACGGGAGGAAACCGGTTTGGTGGCAGCCGGACGCGCCATGCTCACTGGCCTGGAGTTGCGCCTGGCCTTCTTTTTCTTGTTGCGGTTAAAGATCGACAGAAGGAGGATCAGGATCAGCAGCAGGATGATGGCAATTGTTGCCAGGAATATGGCAATGATCACCTTATCGGACAAACCGGTCATGCCTGCCCAGCTGTTCACCTGTTCATTAAACCTCTGGAGAAATGCTGATAGACCGGTAGGCAGCGAACCATCTGCCTGGCCAGGGGCTGGTGTTGCCTGCGGTTCAGGGCCATCGAACGAAAAAATGCGTAGCAGGTTTATTTCCACAGTTTGTTCTCCTTGCAGCAGCCGCAGAAAGCTGCTGCCTTTCCCATCTTGTTATTATAGTACAGACTAAAAGCTGGTCAATTTCTCTCTATCCCATAGCCATGCAAGATTTATGCTAAGATGCAAGTTCCTCTCGCCTGTTCAGGGTATAAAGAAGAGTGTTTTCCGTTCTCCAGGCGCATCTCTGGTAAAATGAAAAACCTATGGGTACGCGATTTTCCCGCATTTTTCCTTACCTCCTGGTCATCATCACGCTTGCCATCCACATTTTTGTCTCCATTGCCCCAGCCAACAGCCTGGTGAACTGGTTTACTATAGATGACGCGTACTACTACTTTAAAGAAGCCCAGCATGTCAGTGAAGGCCTGGGCTTTACCTTTGATGGGATTAATACTGCCAGCGGTTTCCACCCGCTCTGGATGTTCATCTGCATCCCGGTCTTTGCCCTGGCACGCTTTAATTTACTGCTGCCCCTGCGTATCCTGGTGATCATAGCCGGGATTCTTAACGCTGCCAGCGGCGTGCTTTTATTTACCACCTTCCGCAAGGTACTGGCGGTTGCGCCGGCAGCCTTGCTCAGCTTTTTCTGGGTCATTTCCCCCCTGGTGCAGCCGGTGATTTCCCACAACGGCATGGAAGCGGGTATCAATGCATTTGCTACCATCCTGTTCATCTCCTTACTGGTGCGGTATGAAATGCGAACAAAGTCAGTAAAAGAGAGCAAGGAAAACTGGAAATCACTGGCAGGGTTGGGCGCGGCAGCAGTGCTGGTGCTGTTCAGCCGGCTGGATAACATTTTCCTGGTGGCAGCTGCAGGTATGTGGCTGGTTTACCGGCAGGGTGAAAAACGGTACCCTGTCACCCTGGCCCTGTTGTTAAGTGTTGCTAGTGTATTTGTCAGCTTTATGTTGCGGATCGGATTCAGAGAGGCCTACATCCAGTATTTACCATCCATCTACTGGATGCTGGCGTTGAGTATTCTTCTGAAAATGGTTGTTTTTGCCCTTGGCGGGCTGTTTGACCTGCACCCCGGCCAGACTTTTTGGAAACTGGGTTTGCGTGTTGTCCTGGCAGCCACCACTGCCGGTGGCCTGCTTGGGGCGGTGATGCTTGGTATTTATTCCCTCGGCGTTTTTGACCGCTTCCCCCGGACAGTAATCCTGATTGATTGGGGTATAACCCTTGCCGGTTTACTGCTGATCACGGGGCTTTACCGCTGGCTGGCATCCCGGGAGGCAGTTACGGGGCAGCCTGTCTCAATCTGGAAGCAGGCAACGTACCATCTTAACCTCTGGCGGCAGCGCGGGAGCGCCTTTTTTGCGCCGGTTGCAGCAGCCCTCATCCTTTACATGGGATGGAGCAAGCTGACCTTTGGTACATTCTCTCCCGTCAGCGGGCAGATAAAGCACTGGTGGGGCACCTTGTACACGGTGTATGGCAAACCAGTCAACAGCCTGGTGGAGTTCTTCGGATATGATGCCCGCCTCAAGCGCGGGCCGTGGTCGCTGGCGCTTTCCGGTTGGACTGAGCTGGCAGAAAAGATGCAGCGCTTGCACTGGATCAGAAAGGATGAAACAGCCTCAACTGTCGGCTTGCTCTTCCTGGCACTCCTGGCGGCTTTCATCCTGCTGGCTGCCTTTGACCGCCAGCGTTTCCGCAAGAATATTCATGCCCTGGCGCTGCTGCCCCTGGCAGCCGGGTCGCTGCTGCAGCTGTTCTATTACAACGGCACCGGCTATGTGAACACACGCGACTGGTACTGGATCAGCCAGATGCTGACCATCCTCTGGCTGGCGGCGGTATTCACAGACCTGTTCTATCACAGGCTGCTGGCGTGGAAGATCCCTGCTTTCATCCCGGCGGCCGTGATGGTTATTTTTGGGGCTGCCTGGCTGGGCAGTTATGCCAAAGACATCCTTACCCTGGTTCCCCCGGCGGTGGTACCCGAAAATGAGACTGCTTACCTGGGTCCCATCCAGCTGCTGGAGCAGGCAACCGAACCGGGCGCGGTAATCGGTTCGACCGGCGGCGGTAATATTGCATACTTTATCCAGGACCGGACGATCGTCAACCTGGATGGCTTGATGAACAGTACCGCTTATTTTGATGGTATGAAAGACGGGACGGCAGCCGAGTTCCTCAACCGGATGGGGATGGATTATGTTTTTGCCAATGCGTACATGGTGACAAAAAGTGAACCTTATGACAGGATTTTTGCAGGCAGGCTGACACAATTGGATACCTTTGCCAATGCCACCTTGTTCCGGTTCACCTGCGAAGATTGCCGCTAAAACCTGATAGTGGTTTAACACCTGTTTTTTTGCAATGCTGGTACAATTGCTCCTGCCCGAACACCAAATACCCGGCAACCCCCTCTTATCCATATCAAATTTTGTGTGAGTTTACCTGATATTACGAAGTCAACTTTGATTCAGCAGGACATCTGGTTAAACCAGCTGTAAACAGGAGCAGGTGAAATTGCCCGAAAATTTACCCATCATTGAATCCATCGAAGACCTGGAAATATTCGTTAACCAGGTTGGAGCGTGCCTGGTATATCCTTCCAGGGAACAACAGGATATCACCAGCCTGCTTGCCTCTGGCAGCCTGGCGGAGCGCCGGCAGTGTGCCTCGCATTGGGCAAAGGAACTGCACCTGGCTAAAAAGGCTTTCCTGTACCCGTTAAACAGCCAGCAGGAAGCTCTGGTTTCCTGGCGGAATTTTACCCGGGCGTACCCGGGGCAGTCCAACCAGGTACTCAACCTGGATGAGGATGGCTTGCTGGAAGTCATCCGCAGGCAAGGCACTGGATCGCTCAGGGCTTTACTTCAGGCAAGCGGAATGCCGGCTGGCAGGTTTAACGCCGCGCTGACAGGGTTACAAATGAAAATGCTGGTTACATTCTGCGGAAAAGCAACAGACGAAGACGGCAAACCAATGGACTGCTTTGACCTTACGGACAACTGGCTGCCCGACGAATTTGGTATCTGATATAACCGGGAATTATTCCATGTTAATGAAGGCGACTGCGTCTACAGCCAGCTCGCCCGTGGTTGAACCGGACACGGTTTCCATTACCAGCGACAACCTGGCCGATGGACTGTAGAAAGGTCCGATCTCCCATTCGCCCACCGGCATCCATGCGCCGCCCTGACGGCTGCCGTGTACGATCGGCCCCGGGTCAGTTCCTTCCACCGCAGTCAGCTGGTCTTCATTCACCATCAGGCGGTATTTTGCCTGGGCGTCGCCGTTCACTTCCGGGATCCATACCCAGACAGCATACCTGCCAATCGGGATGGGGTCCTGCATGCTCCAGGTTACCCTGAGGGTATCATCCGGGTTAATGATTACTTCTGCCTTGCCATTCCAGGCCGGCTTATCTTCCAATGGAATCACCGTTCCTGCATTTTCGATCACAGCGTTGGGGTCATCCAGGAGGGTGATCTTCTTGCCCAGCGGCAGTTTGGACATGATGCTGTAGGTCACAGCCGGACGGGGAATGATCAACACCCGGTCTACCGCCACGATGGTGTATTCATCGCGGACATCCCAGCTGGTAGATACCGAGATGATACCTTCCTGCTCCAGGTTATACATTCCGATCGAATGCCAGACATCCTGTACCTGCTGGGGTGTGCCGCGCAGGGACTGGTAATTTACCACCTGGGTGCCCAGGTACGGGAAGATATCTGTTCCGTTGTTCATCACCTTGAAAGATAACGAACCGCCTGAGGAAAAGACCGTATCCATGACATAAATCTCGTACAGCCCGGGGGAGAGGTTTTTATCCATGCTCCAGGTTACGCTGGCGGCTCCGAGGGTGGCATAGAACGGCTCGAGGATCTCGAATCCAAGCTGGGTGGATATGGTGGCTGAATTGGTCCAGATAGGGTTGTCAAACCCAGGGTCTGCAGTCACCGCATTGCTTTCATCCAGGATGAACCCGGAGCCTGTCTCACCAGGCAGGACAGGGTCGATCGTGGAGAGGTCGGGTACAAAATAGGCGGAAGAAGCGGCCATGCTGGTGGGTGTGGTTGTGGGGCGCAGTGTCGCGGTCGGCATAACCGTGGGTGTGCGGGTCGGCCACAGGGTGGGGGTTGGCAGGGCAGGAGTAGCGGAAGGTTCAGGTCTTGTGAAATGGTAGATTGCGGGGTAGTATAGCCAGGCAATAAAAGCCAGGGTAACTATAGCGGTAAACAGCCAGGCTATCAAGCGTGTCCGGCGCAGGCTGGATGTCTCAGGAGATGTGTTTTCTGCTGGTTTCTTTTCAGTTTCTTCAGTCATACTGTATTCCAGAGTTGCTGTGGAATTATACCAAACGGAAGCGGAGAAATTGTGCAGCAATCTGCCAGGGATGCAGCTACCCAGTAGAGCAAGGATGTGCCATGCGCGCATACATTCTGTATAATCTTACTTATGCAGCATACAGGCAGCAAGAGGACCGTTTTCCAGTACTTGCGCTGGAATAAAACCAGTTACGCCTTGCTGAGTGGCTTTATTGCCATCATCGGCCTTATTCTTTATGTCTGGTGGCCGCTGGCTGAGGAGTACATCAGCCTGTTCAACCCGGACATACCCGTCTGGCGCCAGCTCGATTACCTGCTGGTGGGCAATTTCCTGGTGATGACCGTTCTGATCATGGGCAGCGCTGACCTGCGCCATGACCTTCCGCTTGCGCTGGTGGGACTGGCAGGCGGGCTGGTGATCGAAGCCTGGGGAACCCAGACCGGCATCTGGAATTATTACACCAGCGAGCGCCCGCCGCTGTGGATCGTGCCAGCCTGGCCAATTTCCACCCTGTCGATCGACCGCCTGTACCGCATCCTGGACCACCTGGCTCGCAGGCTGCCTGACCGGGAGGTAAACGCCGGGTATTGGGTGATCCTTGGGGCTTTCCTGGCCTTGATGCTGTGGTTCATCTTTCCCACCCTGGATAAAAGCCTGACGGTTATGGCTCTTTTATTGTGCCTGTTCATTTACTTTACTCCAACCGATAAGCGGGCCATGCTGTTTATATTCCTGATGGGCGCTGCCCTGGGGTACTTCCTGGAACGCTGGGGAACCAGCCGGCTGTGCTGGACGTATTACACCAGGGAGACCCCGCCTGTTTTTGCAGTGTTTGCACATGGTATGGCTTCCGTATCATTCTGGCGCGCCAATAAGGCTATACTATTTGCACTGCAGAAATTTCCCCTCCGTATTTCCTTGTTAAAACATCAATAAACAGATAGACCCGGGTAAATTGGGTAGTTAACATTCACCGGTTTTGCGCTATGATATGTTAACAATATTTTGCTTTTACAGCCGCAGTTCCCTGTTTGTTTACAAAAGAATCGGAGGGAAGATGAAAAAGACCAAAACTAGCATTTTCGCTGGGTGTATCGTGCTGCTTCTGGTGGTTATATCCTGCGGTATCCCGGGCAAGAATGGTGGGGCTGATCTCACCAGCGTGGCAGCCACTGTAGCCATGGAGCTGACAGAGAGGGTTGCCACGGCTGGCACTCAGGTACCGCCTGGAGCGGCAACTGCAGCCGGAGATACACCGCAACCGCCGGCAACCGGCACGGATACAATGGTTCCGACCAGCACCCCAACCACCACACAAACAGCCACCAGTACACCCCTGCCCTGCAACAAGGCAACCTTCCAGGGGGATATCACCATCCCGGATGGCACCGAGATAACTGCAGGCACCAGTTTTATCAAAACCTGGCGGATCAAAAATGAAGGCTCCTGTACCTGGAATTCCAGTTACCAGGTTATCTTTGCTGACGGTGAAAAAATGCAGGCGCCTGATTCGGTCCAGCTAACCCCGGGGTCTGTAGCGCCCGGAGGTACAGTGGATATCTCCATCCAGCTGAAGGCGCCAGCCAGCCCGGGTGACTATACCGGTTACTTCCGCCTCAAAGCAGGGGATGGGACGATATTTGGGGTCGGCGCTTCCAATGCTTCGTTATCGGTTGTAATCAAGTCGGTAGCTGCTGCCATTACAGCAACCTTTACCCTTCCCCCGCCTCCCACACCACTCCTACCCGACCTGTATGTCAGCGAGTTCCAGATTAACAATGGCAACCCGATTGACGATGATGTCAACATCCATGTGCGGCTGGGAGTTTATAATAAAGGAACCGCTGCCGCAGGTCCATTCACCGTGCGGTTCTGGGGGCTCGAGACCTTCGCCAATTCCAGTTGCGGTTGGGATGTGGGAGGACTGGTTAAGAATGGGGGCTATATCCTGGAATGCGATATGCAATATGCTTCCACCTATGCAGACGGACTGAAGGCAAAAGTGATGGTGGATACGGGCAGCACGGTTGCTGAGCTGGATGAAACCAACAACATATTCCTTTATCCCCTGAACTTTGTTCCGTAACATCCAATCACAAAATCTCCCCGCAGATTTCAGCGGGGAGATTTTTTTGGGCTGTTGAAAATATCCTTACCTACTTCAGGTTCACTGAAATCGAGTAGGTATATTTTGGACCAGAGTCGGTCCAGTCATCGATCACGAGGATGTAGTACGTATCATCTTCGTACAGGTCATAATCCAGCAGGGCATCTTCACCCCCGCCGCTGTCGCTATCCCAATCATAAAACATCTGGTCAGAACCCATCAAAATGACGCTGGGATTCATATCGGACGATGAGCCTTTTTTAACCGAAATGGTGACATTCTGGCCGCCCTTCCCGGTGAAGTAATACAAGTCTCCCGGTCCTGAGAAGCCCAGATAGGTCAGGTCGAGGTAATCTGAAGCCTCGATAGTTCCCGCTACAGCGGTGCCATTGGTCTGGATTTCCTTGGCGGTTGCCATCTCCGGGTTATAAGAGCCCTTTTTCAACGTGATCTCAAAATCCTTTGCATCTCCAGCGCTGTAAGAATTAACCTTTGCGTAGAGATAGGTGGTATCTTCCCCATTCGTCCAGAAAACCAGGGGGTTCCAGCCTGGGCCGGAGTCGTCGTCATAAGTCAGGTAGTTGCCATCCCTATCAAACAGGTTGATGGCCAGGTTGAGGTCTTCATTGGCGGCAATGGCATACACCGTGTAGGACTGGTCAGGTTCGGCTTTGAAGCGGAAACAGGCTTCGTAGCTGTCTTTGTCGAGCGCGCCCTTTACCGATTCATCCACCTGCAGGGTCGCAGCTCCCGGGCAGATGCTACTGCTGTAGTACGGGTACCCAAAGTAGAAGGTGTCAAACGGGTTCAGGGTAGCCCATTCCACATCCAGGAAGGCTGCATCTTCATACAGGACTTCGTAATCCACTTCGCCATTGACGTTTACCTTGCGTACCTCAACTTCATCGTAATCTTCTCCAGTTTGAACCGAGTAGATCACCTCTTTACCATTGACAGTAAAGGTGGCGTTGAGGAGTGAGTAGATGTCATCATCATCCAGCTCAACCATATCCGAGCCACCTGCCGCATCCAGGGTGAACAGGAGGGTATCGTCATCATAATCTTCCCGCCCGCTGAACAGGAGGGTCTTCCCATCCGGGCTGATGGCATACATAAATACAGATGCCCAGTCCTCAAGGATGTAATCTCCATCTTCACTGCCAACAGTGGTGGAGAAGATGTTGTAAAGGCTGTCTTCATTATTTATAAACAGGATCAGTTTATCTGTTCCAATGGGGTTGTAAATCGAGTCGATGGAAACATCAGATTCAGAGAAGAGTTCAGCCAGGTCATAACCTTCTTTTGTTGCACTGTAAAGCGTTACATCCCCGTCTTCACTGGTCTCCTGGATGAGCAGTATCTCGGACCAGATATTGTAGCTGAAGCTCAGCCCCTCACCGCTGATCACTTCTACGTCATCTCCGCCGCCCATCGGGTGGACAAAGATAGTTTGTTCGCCTTCTTCGTCCCCCACCATGTACACCAGGTTTTCACCTTGCTTATCAAAGGCAGTCAGGAAGCTGGTGCCGCTGGCAACCAGGTTCTGTTCTGATCCCTCCAGGGTGTACAACTCGAGCAATCCCTCATCATTTTCAGCAGTGAAGGTTATGCTGCCGCCCGCAATACTGGAACTGGAGGTTACGATATCGAAGAAGGTATCGCTCTCAGCGATGACTTCGCCATCACTGGTGCTGACCACTTTTACCTTTGCCCCGTCGTCATCCTCAACCGTGAAGCCTATGAACTTGCCGTCAACGGTGTAGTTGTAGTAATTATCCCGGACATTTTCCTCATCATCCAGGACCACAACCTCGTTTTCCCCCTTGATGTCATACGCATTGACCGTCAGGTAGCCTTTACTTGACACATCTTTCGTCAGGATGATTTTTCCTTCAGGTGCAATCCAGCACTCATCACCCTTGGCGACTTCCTCTGCCTCTTTGCCGTTCTGTAATACATAACAGCGCTGGCTGTTATCGCGGACTTCATTAATAAAGATCGTTTTTCCACCATCCAGCACCAGAGCATATACTTCATTATCAGTTTCAAAGAATGGGACGATCTCTTTTGGGTTGGTGTTGAAGCGGTACATGCTGATATCGCCGTCATCGTTGTAACTCAGCAAGACCTCTTTTGTCCCCTTGATGTACCCTCCGCTCAAGTCCCAGAAACCGAGGTTGCGGTAACCTTTCTCCATGTCATAGGTATAGATATAGCCGCCTTCGAGGGTGCCGTTCTCCAGGATAGGATCGAAATCTTCGAGCGGTTTTCCTAATTTCATGGAATAAATCTCTGCTTCGTCAGACTTATCGGGGACTCCGATCAGGATCCCATCCCCCTTGGAAGACTTTTGGAAGGAGAGCCCGCCGCCCAGCACCTTGCCCAAGATGAGCACGGCTGCGATGATGATACCGATTAGCAAAAGGGCGCCGAGGATGATCAACCACAGCCAGCTTTTCTTTTTTGGCGGTTTGGGTGCAGCCGCAGCCGGCTGGGGCGGGGGCGCAGACTGCCATGCGGGCTGTTGGGGAGCCTGCCACCCGTTTCCGGGAGCAGGTTCCTGGGAATACATGGGCACCGTTGCTTGGGGTGCAGCAGGGGTCTCCTGCACCTGGAGCGATTCGTTCGGGGCGCCACAGTTGGGGCAAAAATAGCTGCCGTCTTCATATTCTGCATCACACTTAGGACATCTCATATTTCTTCCTCCATCAAGGGTTAAAAAAATTGGCAATTGTGAATGGTAGAGCATTAAAATCAGGGGTTACAAGCTGCCGGATGCATTCGGGTGAATAAAGTGTAAACCTAAAAGCAGCACCCGGCAACTATTTTAAGCACGAATCTTGGTTTTCTCCTCCATAACCCATCCCACGATTAATAGACTGTGACTGGAGACAGGAAGTAATTGTAGCTGTCGAAGTTATCCATCACTTTCCACTCAACGTCTAGCAGCACAGCTTCTTCGTACAGCAATTCAACATCTTCTTCGCCCCCGGTTTTGACCTTGCGGATTTCATAATCATCATAGTCTGTACCGGTCTTTATGTTGTAAACCACATACTGATCGTCCGCAGTGAATACAGCCGAACTAACCGAAGTTAAGTCATCATCATCCAGTTCAATCAATTTTGCGCTGCCTGCCAGGTCAACAGTGAACACGGTAAGGTCATCATCGCTTTCTTCTTTACCCGAAAGCAACAGGGTCTTACCATTGGCGCTGATATCCAGGATATTAAAGCTTGCCCATTCTTCAAGGATGAACTCGCCTTCTTCACTGCCGGGAAAGGTAGCATACAGGCTGAACAATCCATCCTCGTCGATCAAGCGGATGAACAGGTTCGATGAATCCAGTGGGCTGAGGATGGAATCGATCTGGTAATCGGCATCTGAGAATAATTCTGCCAGGCCGCTGCCGTCACTATTAACCGAGTACAGGGTAACCTGCATATCTTCCAGGTCAGTCTCTTTAATAAGCACAAGATTCTTCCACAGCATCATATAAAAAGAAAGATTTTCTCCTTCCATTACCTCTATATCATCCCCGCCCATCTCCGGGTGGACATAAACAGTCTGGTTGCCGTCTTCATCCCCGGCGATATACACCAGGTTTTCGCCCTTCTGGTCATATACAGCCAAAAGGCTTTCGCCGCTTCCGATTAATGTTTCACCTTCAGCACCCAGTGTGTACAATTCCAGTTCGTCATCGTCATTCCTGGCGATGAACCAGATCTTCTCCCCGGTAAATGCCCGGTCGAAAGAAAGGATATCGTTGTACTCTTCACTTTCTGCAATTACTTCACCGCTCTTGGCATCGATCAGTTTCAGGTAGGCTGTATCGCCGTCATCAATCAAGGCATAAATCTGGGTACCCAGGTCATTGTATCCGTAGGCATTGTTGCGAACATTCTTTTCTTCATCCAGCAGGACAACTTCCTCCTCTCCATGGATGTCGTACGATTTGACGGTCAGTTCGCCATCGGAAGAAATTTCTTTGGTAAAGATCACCTGCCCGCTTGCGGCAACGGTACACTGGTCGCCTTTTACGACCTGCTCAGCTTCTTCCCCTTTGAAGGAAACATAGCACCGTTCACTGTTGTTGCGAGACTCATTGATAAAAATGACGTCTCCACCGTCCATCGATAATGCGAAGAAATTATTGTCCGATTCAAAGATGGGTACCAGCTCTTTCGGATTGGGGGTGTTGCGGTACAGGGCAATATCGCCATCGTTGTTGTAAGAATAGAACAGGTATGGACTATTTTCTACATAACCACTTGCATAACCAAAGAGCCCTACGACCCGGTACCCATTGGGGGTGAACTCATACAGGTTATTGGTGGCCATATCGCCATCTTCCAGCATGGGTTCATAGTCATCCAGGGATTTACCGAACTTCAACGCATACACATCTGTAACATCGCTTTTTTCCGTGATTCCTACAAGAATACCGTCTCCTTTCGACCTGCCGCCGAAAATGGTGATGCCCAGCGCCGGCGCAACCACAAATACCGCCAGCGCTGCCAGGCCGATCAACACTACGGCCACTACAGGGATAAGCCAGAGCAGGCTTTTCTTCTTGGCTGGCGGCTGTGCTATCTGGTCAAGGGGCAGATCCGTAACCGGGATTGATTCAGCCGATGTTTCCGGCTGCGGCTGGTTTGGGTTGGCTATTGTTTCGTTCGGGGCGCCGCAATTGGGGCAAAAATAACCTTCATCTTCATAAACCTGGTCGCACTTTGGGCACTTCATGATATACCTCCACTCTCTAAGTTTTATTATACGGAATATCTGCCTGTTTTAACCTATCGAATTTAATAGTGCATTAACTTTTTGCAGGCGGGTGGAATGCAGGCGAATGGAATTTGACGGGTGAAAGCGGTGGTTTATAATGGGTTTAATGGGATCCGTGCTGCCATGTTATCGGTAAACCAAGTTATCCAAAACCGCTATCGCGTTGAACGCCTGGTTGGTCAGGGTGGATTTGGGGCGGTTTACCGTGTCCGCGATATGCAGCTGAACCTGGTTTGTGCCTTGAAGGAAAACTTCGAAACCAGCGCAGCTGCCCAGCGCCAGTTTGTCCATGAAGCAACTATCCTGTCCGGCTTGCGCCACCCCAACCTGACCCGGGTGACCGACCATTTTGCCCTGCCCGGGCAGGGGCAATACCTGGTAATGGATTATATCGAAGGGGTGGACCTTAAAACCAGGCTGCAGCAGGCTGGCACCCCTTTACCCATCTCACAGGTGATCCCCTGGATCCTGCAAATTGCGGATGCGCTGGCTTACCTGCACGGGCAGAAACCTCCCATCATCCACCGTGATCTGAAGCCTGAAAATATCATCATCACCCCCCAGAACACCGCCATGCTGGTGGATTTCGGGGTGGCAAAAGTATATGACCCTGCCCTGAAGACCACCATTGGAGCCAGGGCGGTTACCCCGGGTTTTTCCCCGCCAGAGCAATATGGGCAGGGAACCACAGATAACCGCAGCGACATTTACGCCCTGGGGGCAACCTTGTATACTCTGGTTACCAACCAGGAACCGGTTGAGAGTATCCAGCGTACCCTGCGGGTGCCCCTGGTTTCTCCCCGCCAGGTCAATCCGCTGGTATCGCCAGCGCTGGATGCGGCTATCCTCAAGGCGATGGAACCAGTACCCTCAGACCGTTTTCAGCGCATGGAGCATTTCAAGGCAGCCCTTACACAGCAGCAAAGTATGGCGCCCAGGCCGCGCCCGGCAGCGGTGCAGTTGAAGAAAAAACCTGGCCCGAGTGTAAAAACCAACCCCGCATCCATTTTGCCACCCAGGTCTATGCTCCTGTCATTCCTGGTGCTGGCTGCTGTACTTATCCTGCTGGTTGCCCTGGGGCTTTCACGCCGGGCGATCCAGCAAACCCCAATGCCTGCTGCACCTCCAACCCTTACAGCTGCCGTAACAGAGACTGAACCTGGGGCAATCCAGGGCACGATCCGGGCTGAACAAACCCAGGCTGCCAGCCTGCTGTTACCGGCGGTTACGCCTTTTCCAACCAGCACCCTGAAACCATATGCCCCATCGGCAACCCGTATCGCTATGAGCGCCAGTAAAACCCCCATTGAAAAAGGCAATTACACCTGTGTGTTGGTCTCCTACCTGCAGGATATCACCGTACCGGACGGGTCGGTATTCTCCCCCGGAAGTCCGTTTACAAAGACCTGGCGGCTGCAGAACGTCAGCAATTGCACCCTTGAGAAGGATGCCAGGCTGGTTTACCTGGGGGGAGACCTGATGGGGGACGAGCAGGAATTCCCCATCGCCATCGAGGTCGTGCCGGGGCAAGTCTTTGACGTTTCCATCCCGCTGACCGCTCCTGGCGCTCCCGGAAAATTTAAGAGTGAATGGGTGATGAAGACCAATGAAGGCAGCCTGATCTCAGGTTTGCAGCTTTCCGTCGAGATCGAAGTGCGTTGATGTTCTGCGATGAAACAATCCAGGCATGAAAACCCATAAATATTTAGGCGCCTTTTTTATCATCGTTTTCCTCCTGTTTACTCTGGCTGACTGCAGCTTAACCCGGGCACCGGCTAGTAACGAAACCCTGTCCGTTTCTCCACAGCCGGATACCACGGCTACCCTTCCAGTGGCAACCCAGACTGCGACCCCAACGGCATCACCCAGCCCCACTTCCTCACCCACACCCTATCCGTATTTTGAGCCTGCCGGCTGCCTGGCTCCTGTGGAAGATTACAGCCTGGTGGAAGTGGAAGGCTGGTATTTAAACCAGCGCACCCTTATCATGCTGAAGCATGCGTCTGAACTCTTCAATGGCAATCCGCAATACCTTCTTTCCCTTATCACCCAGGGCAGTTACCATGATAATGGGGCAGCCAGCTGGGGCACCCACCTGGGGGGCGGGGCAGTGGACCTGTCTGTTATGCTTCCCGGCACGTATACAATCGCTGCATCTGAGCTAAGCCGGATGGTCAGGTCTTTGCGGGCAGCAGGTTTTGCTGCCTGGTACCGCGATGCGGATGAACTGTTTTCCGGGTCAGCCATGCATATCCATGCCATTGCGGTTGGCGATGCCGAGCTTTCTGAGCCTGCCCAGGCGCAGTTGACCAGCCGGGAAGGCTATTTCTTTGGTTTCAACGGTATCCCGGTTGATTTTAGCGAACCCATCATTGACCGGCATGGCGGACCTGTGGTGTGCAGCTGGATGATCAAAAGCGGTTATCCCGCTTATGATGTACAGCTTGATGGCAGGATGACATGGAAGCAGAGGCTACTCCAGGCTGCAGGCAGCCTTTTAACCAGTAGCGGCCAGGATACCCGCCAGCTGGCTGATAACCTGTCCTTTTACCCCGGCACTTTGCGGGGCTTGCAGGAACTGGAAGGACCCCTGGTGATGCAACTGCTGCATGAAAGCGGGCTTGTATTGGATGAAGATGCACCTTATTTCCAACTACCGCGCTTTCGCTTATCCAGCCTGGATGATGAATGGCGTTTCTGGGCACAATTCCCGGATGGCGCTTTTACCCGGTATGAGCATGCAAGCCCAGTTGGCGCTTTTGATTTTTTGGCCTGGCCTTTGCTGCCGGGCGACGTGGTGATCAGCAGCATGAATGGTCTGTATTTTCACCTGTTCATGGTAAGCGAGGGCGGCGAAGGCGCCGCTGCTTACAGCGTTGTCCCCGTGGAACAGCCGGACGGCACTTTCCTGATCCAGCGTATGCTGCTGTATGATCCTGCCCGCCCGGGAGAAGGATTACTCAGGACCGCCTGGTCGGGCTGCAGCACAGCAGAATGCACGGATGCAGGCAGTTTCCTGGTGCTGCGCAGGCAGGATTTGCACCTGCCACCGGGCAGCCTGGTAACTCGCATCATCATGCCGGGTGACAGCCTGCCATTGCTGGCGCACCAATACGATACCACGCTGGAAGAAATCATCACTGCCAATCCGGGGTTGGCAGTGGACAAGTTAAATGTTGGTGAAGAGATCCTTATACCAGTGAACACCCTTGCTGGCAATTCTTAATGGATTATCCTGGCAGTTTGCGATTCTTTCTCACATAATCCAGTAAACCGCCCATCCCCATTTTACTGAATGCCTTGCGGGCAGCACGGAAACCTGAACCGTAGGTCCGGGAGCGGTTCTTATGCATGTTCTCAAGCAGGTGTACAGCCAGCGGGTCAGTATGCTTTTCAAGCCACAGTGCGGCAGCCAGCTCACACAGGCCTTCCTCCACCCTTGGCGTCAGCCGGGGAAAGTTGTTCGTAAACATCCAGGCATGCATGGCCTCGTGGGCCAGCACCATACCCAGGTGCACGCGTGGCAGGCTTGTCAGCGCCAGGATATAAGTTACCTCGCGCGTCAAGGGCATCCCAGGCATGCTGCTTTCCCGCACGAGGGTCAACCCATGCGGACGGCTGGGAGACCGTCTGGCATGGCTGCGGCGCAACTCTGCCATGCTCACCAGCTTTAGGGGAACCTTACGGGGATCGACATTCAGGTTGTATTCTGCCAGGTGGTGGCAGACTTCAGCAAAAAGACCGGCGGCATCTGCTGGGTCTATGACTGCTGTAGCCAGGCAGGTGTTGCAGACCGAGTGCGTGCTGGAAAAATATTTTCCACCCCCGTTATGCTGGGATTGGATAAGCTTGCCGCACGAAATGCACAGGCGGTGGGACCGGTCGCGCTTGCTGCAAACCATGTTGCCGGCTGCGTCCAGCTGGTAAGTACCGGTAATCGGTTGTCCGCATACGCTGCAGATCAGGCTGAATAAACGCGTGTAGTCGGCTTTACAGTATGGCTTGCCGTCATGCACGTGGAACTGGCGGGTGTGGATTGGTTTCCCGCAGGCAGTGCACATAAAGTGGTCGGGGTGGTACATGTGACGCAGTGCCTGGATATGTTCGCCGGTTACCGGTTTGCCGCAGGTAGGGCAGATTGGGGCAAAGATATGCTGGTAGCAAGCTACGTGGTAGGGTTTGCCCGCCTTTGTCTTGAAACCGGATTCGCGGATGGGCAGTCCGCAGCCTGCGCAGCGGAAGCAGTCCGCATGCCATATCTTGCGCATAGCTTTTATGTATGTCAGAAAAACGGGTTTGCCGCAGCCGGCACAGGTCAGCACGGCAGTATCCATTTCCTGAGATCGTCATAACACATAGCCTGATTTTACTATGCATCCACAGTCACCTGCAGGAATGGAGCAGGAGCTGTCAGCATATATGAACGAGGTCATAGCTAAAAAATCTATCTTTAGGCACATGACAGGCGCCCACCCTATCATCTAGAATCCAGTCTGTACGAATTGATTTTTTCACAGTGAGGGAGAAGAAGTGATATTAGTCACAGGTGCAGCGGGGCATTTAGGGAATGTTCTTGTCAGGGAACTGGTTGACCAGGGGAATACTGTGCGGGCAATGGTATTGCCTGGTGAAGACCGGCAATCTATTGAAAACCTGGGCATAGAAATAGTTGAAGGCAATATCCTTGATAAAGCATCGGTTGTGCAGGCAATGCAGGGCGTGGAAGCGGTTTTCCACATGGCTGCCCTGGTAGCAATCAGCCCCGGGAGCGAAGCTCTGCTGCGGCGCGTGAACGTAGAAGGCACCAGGAACATGCTCGACGCAGCAAAAACCTGCGGAATTAAGAGGTTTATTTATACCAGCTCCATTCATGCGCTGGCGCGTCCGCCGATCGGCACAGTGATCGATGAAACCCAACCTTTTGATGTGAATAATCCAGCCGGGATGTACGACTCCACCAAGGCTGAAGCCTCCCTGGAGGTGATGAAGGCAGTAAATGAAGGCCTGAACGCGGTGATCGTCTGCCCTACCGGTGTAATTGGCCCTTATGACTACCGGCGCTCGGAGCTGGGGGAAATGTTCATCTCCTGGATGAAGAAAACTGGCAGTATTGTGGTTGAGGGCGCTTTTGATTTTGTGGATGTGCGCGATGTGGCCAAAGGCCATATCCTTGCCCTGACCAGGGGAAAACCCGGACATACCTATATTCTTGGCGGGACACGGGTCCAGGTTAAATTCCTGGTGCGGATGGTAAAGAAACTGGTAGGCGCTTACTCCCCCATCATCGTGCTTCCGCCTAAACTGGCAAATTTTGCAGCCGTGCTGGCAGAGAAATACTATAAGATGACCCATACACGGCCAAAATTCACGCGTTACTCGCTCGAAACCCTGGCCAGCAACTCGGATATCAGTTCGGATAAGGCCCGCCAAGAATTGGGCTACCAGCCGCGCAGCCTGACTGAAACCCTGGCGGATACGATCGGCTGGTGGAAGCTGAATGCAAAAAAAATCAAATCCCAGTTAAGGGCGTAAGCCATAATAAAAAATCCCGTGCAGTTACAAATTTCTGCACGGGATTTTTTGTGTAAGTTGCCAAGAATGTACCGGCGGATTTACTCCTGGCTGGTTTCTGGAGCCGGTTGTGCTGCTTCAGACTGCTCAGGTATGGGTTTGGAGACAGGCGGTTTCTTTTCGCGGGTCAGGACAGCGACACCGTAAGGTTCCATCATATATGTTCCGTCAACGATGATGCCTGCCAGGTGTTCCCGCGCATACCAGGGCCAGATAATCCGCTGCGGCCGGGGAGTGTGGTTGATGGCAAAGAATATTTCCTTGCCGCCTTTTTGTTTACGGACAGAAACGTGCACACCGGCCGGTGTTTTGGGCGGGAAGATCAGGGCGCTATGCGCCAGGCGGTTGATCACGGCTGCCTGCGAGGTGTCATCCAGCCAGCAGCCAATGTAATACACCAACCCTCGGCCAAAAGAACGCACAGTCATGGCCAGCGTTTCGTTCAGCCAGCGGTTCAGCCCAATGCTGTAATGGGCTACCTCAATAGTGGTGGAGTCCAACCTGTGCAGACGCTCTGCCCAGATCTTAGCGCTGCCCTGGAAGTAATTTGCCTTGATCGCAACCGGCTCAGAAAGTGCATAAGCTTCTTCCACCACCACTCCGGCCAGTTCGGTCAACCCACCCGGCGGGCGGGATGGAAGCAGGGCATTGCTGCTATCTTTTACCCCACTGCGCATCGTCAGAACCAGGTGCCCACCGGCTTTTACGAACCCGGATAAGGCAGCGATCCTTTCCTCTGTCAGGATAGTGAGGGCAGGGGCAAGCACCAGCTTGTACCCCTGTAAGGGTGAATCAGCCGGGATGACATCGAAAGGAATGTTGGCAGCTGCCAGCGGCCGGGCATAATGCTGCAGGTGCTGGGTGTAATCGAAATCTACATGCATGGGGAGGGAATTCAGCGACCAGCGGCTGTCATCGTCGTACAGGATGGCAACCTCATTCGTAACCGCGCTCTCCGCGAGCAAGTCCTGCACCTGGGCAAGCTCGCTTGCCGCCTGGGCTATCTCATCATAAACCAGGCGTGGCCCACCGGCCTGGTTCAACAGGCTGCCGTGGAACTGGTCCATCCCGCCGGGGGAAGTGCGCCAATGCCAGAAAAGCATGCCGTCGCTGCCTTGCGCTACTGCATGCCAGACCATACTGCGGACAGAGCCTTTATCCAGGGTGTTGCTGACGGACGCCCAGCTGACATTGCCGGGTTGGGCTTCAAGCACCCAGTAGTTCTGCTTTTTCAAACCGCGGGTGTAAGCCAGTTCTGCGCTGCTTGTGCGGAAGTCATGCTGACCGCGCCCGATGTACCAATCCATCCCGGCTGTATCCAGGTGCCCGGCCAGCAAAGTTGAATTGAGCGGGCTGTCCATGCCCTGGAAATTATGGGTGATCCAGGCGCTTTCGGAAATCCCCTCCCGCAACAGGTGAACCAGCATGCCCAGGTACTTTTCATAGCAGCGGGTAACAAACCGTTTATGCTCAAGCAGCAGCACCGGATGATGGCTGCCTGCAGGCAGGTTTATTTGTTCCCAGGCGGTATACTCCTGGCTGCGCACCCGGCTGCTCCAACGCTGGTTCAGGTCTGCCAGCGAGCCGTATTTATCCTTGAGGAATTCCTGGAACTGCGCCTGGCATCTCTCACAGTAGCAAACCCGCTGGAAGGCATTGTCCGCCTGCCAGCCGATGATGGCAGGGTGCTTTCCAAATGAGGCAAGCATGGCTTTCACAATCTTGTTTGCTGCGGCATGGTGCTCGAGAGAGGTGATGCACACCGGGCTGCGGTTTTCAGAGAGCATCCGTCTGCCATTTTCCTGCAGGGCAAGCATATCTGGGTACTTGCTGGTTAACCATACCGGTGGAGCAGCAGCTGGTGTTGCCATGATAACCGCGATTCCCGCCTCTTCAAACCGGTCCAGCAGGCCTGCCATCCAATCCAGGGTAAAAATATCTTCATCCGGTTGAAAAGCCGACCAGGCAGTATCGCCCAGCCTGACCGCGGTCAACCCGGCTTTCTGCATCAGGGCAATATCGTCAGTCCATTGATCGGGTGAAAACTGCTCGGCATAATAGGTTGCGCCCAGGAATATGGAAGGTTTTAGCGTCAATGGCGGCATAATCTAGCTCCGAATAGGATGAAGCAATTATACGCCACTCAAATGGTTTGCACGAAGCTAAGGTTAGCCGGGCAGGTCTGCTGGCAGGTCACAGTGACTTAGTACCTATATACCTATTTTTGTGTTAAGAGATTGTGATTCTGAATTATCTCTGGGATAATCCAGCTACTAATATGGTTTCATCATCTGGTCACAACTTCTGGTGAAACCAGTGCGTTTGAAAAACTGGCAAGAAGGATATGTATCATGCAATTATTAACAGACAGGGGTGCAGATATCATCCCGGAAGTAATCGAGAAGTACGGCATCAAGTTTGCCGCTCTGCGCATCATCCTTGATGGAAAGATCTATAACAGCGGTATAGACCTGGATGGAGCAACGTTTTACAAAATGCTGGGAGTAACAGAAAGTTTCCCCACCACGTCCATGCCTTCCGCTGGCGAATTTGCAGAAATGTACCGTGAACTGGCTAAGACCGATCCTGAAATTTTATCTATGCATATTTCATCCGGGTTGAGCGGCACGATGAACGCTGCCCAGGCTGGTGCAGCTATGGTGCCCGAAGCCCATGTGACTTTTTGGGATAGTAAAACCCTTTCCTGCCCGTTTGGCTGGCAGGTGGAGACGGCTGCCAAAATGTTGCATGAGGGCAAGAGCTTAAACGAGATCCGGCAAAAGCTTGAGGTGCTGCAGCAGAAAGTGTATGGCATGTTTACCCTCAGCGACCTGCGTTATCTCATCCACGGCGGCCGCATCAGCCACATTTCCGGGCTGGTGGCTTCGTTGTTAAACATCAAACCGATCATCGGCGTGGATAAGCAGCACGGTAAGTATTACCAGGTAGGAAAATTCACTTCCATCAACAAGGCTTTAGAGGGCATGATTCACCAGATTGAAGCCTGGTACGGCACCGCAACCCGGCTGCGCGTGCAGCTCTTGCATGGCGATAATATGGAGGCTGTAGAGCAGCTGCGCGAAAAGCTCAGCGCTGTATTCGATTGTGTTTTTGACCCGGTGCTTCCCATCGCCGCTGTCCTCGGCGCCCATACCGGGCCGACGATGGTTGGCCTGTCTGTAGGGCCGGAAGCCTTGTTTGCTGATGTTGGCTGATAACCTTTACTAACCGGAAATCCAGACCTGACTCCTGATTTCATGAGTCAGGTCTTATTCTTCTATCCAGCAGTCCAGAATTCCTGCAAAGTGGTGGGGCAGCGTTATGCCCAGTTATGTTCTTCAGCCATACTGGCACGTTTTCCCAGGTTTATAGTCAACCTCCTGGAATAAGGCAGAACTTCCTTCAGCAATGCCGCAGAAGCCTGCATGGTGCGGTACTCCTTAAGCCCGTAAACGATAAACACAGGTACCTGGTTTTTTGCAGCCCTTCCGGTAACCTGAAGCGCTGGTTTGCCGCCATGAGGTTGGAAAAGGCATCTTCAGTGATATTTTGGAAATCCTGGTTAAAGTGGGCAAAGTATTGCTCTGGAATACCAGCGACATACTTCATATTCGGCCTGATCCAGTAATCCCAATTCTTAAACGGTTTAACCGCCTGTCGGTAAGTCCAGCGGGCGGCCCATTTTGAGGCGAATATCCCTGCCCCATGTACTGGCAGCAAGGTGCTGGAAATGAAAGCTGATTTTATTACCCGTGTGTGCGAAGCCAGCATTTACACAACCACCTGGGCTCCTTCTGAGAGACCTGCCAGGTGTACCGGCTTATCCGGGCTGAGATAGTCGATCAGTTCGGCAACCTTCTCTGCCGCAAAAGGCATGGTAAACGAACCAATCGCTTTGCTCCTGCCGTGCTGCGGCAGGTCAACTGCAATGCAATGGTACTGCGGTAGCAAGCTGGTTACAGGTTTCCACATCCAGGAGGAACTGCCGCTCCCATGCAGCCAGACGATCTTCTGCTTCTGAAATTTACCGGACCGGGTAAAGTGGAGCAAAGGGTCAGCCACAATATCCCTGATTGTAGCAGAATGAAAGATAATTCGATTAAAGTGTTTTTGAGATTTCTTTGCCCTTGCTTATGCTTCAACCTGTCCCAGTTGTACAAAGCTGGATTAAAAAATTGCGCATGTTATAATGGCAAAAACGATAAAAAAGGAAAGAGCCATGAGTATCATTCGACGTTTTAACGGTAAAGACAACGATTACACCTGGGAAGGTGTGGAAGTAAGGCGCTACAGTGAAGAATTTGACGGCGTTACCAAGCAGGTCCCGGTCGGACCGGAAGAGGGATCCAACAACTTCCATATCCGCTATTTCCACCTGGAACCCGGCAAACACAGCAACAAGGAGTTTCACCCGCACGAGCATGGTGTGATCATCATGCACGGGCGTGCCAGGGTGCAGCTGAAAGATGAATTCTTCGAGGTTGGCCCAAAAGACGCCATTTTCATCTCGGGCAATGACCTGCACCAATTTGTGGTGCTGGGAGATGAGCCGCTCGGTTTCCTGTGCGTGGTGGTCGGCGGACGGTAGAGACGCGATTACCTGCATGCGGGTATGATAGTTACACCAAGGCGGTTGGCAATTTGGCGCAGCAATTACTTAAACCTAAAATAGTGGGGGTCTTTCCTGCTAATGAATGTTTAGGAGGTAAAGATGACTGTAAATAAAACGGTTAGCATTGAAGCCAGGAGCCGGCAGGGTTTTGAAATCGAGGTAAGTACTCGCCAGTTTTCATTGACTGTTGACCAGCCTGCCGACTCAGGAGGAACAGATGCGGGGCCAACCGCGCTGGAATACCTGTTCTTCGCCCTGGCAAGCTGTATAGTGACGATCGGTTTGATCAAAGCCCGACAGGAAAGATTACCTGTGCGCGGAATCCAGGTGAAAGTAGATGGAGACCTGAACACCATGGTCCTGATGGGTAAAAAAACTGATGACCGGTCTGGATTCCAGGAAATCCGAGTGGCGGTGGATGTGGATGCCGATATGTCCAGGGAAGAGAAAGAAAAATTTGTGCAGGATGTTGAATTGCGTTGCCCGGTGACAGACAACATTAAGCATGGTTCATCAGTGCATTTTGTTGTAGCCTAGCGAATACGTATTCTATACATTATGAGGCTGTCCCAACCATAGGGCAGCCTCATTGTTTATTTATATTCCAGGGCAGGGTCCTGCGATTACCTGCTTCCTCAGGGTGCCGCACTCCGGTTGTCATTCTAAACGAAGTGAAGAATCTCGCTTTGAAAGACCTATGCAAGATTCTTCGGTCGCAAGCTCCCTCAGAATGACAATAAAAAGTAGCACTCAGATTGAAAAAAGAATAGTTACCTCAGCCCAGTGCCTTCATCTGCCGCACAAATTCCGCCTTATCGGGCGCACCGAAAAATGCCGAACCGCTGATCAATCTTTCTGCGCCGGCAGCCACCAACATCGGGGCTGTCTTCAACGAAACCCCGCCGTCAACGGCGATCGGAATGCCCGGCTTCTCCTTCTCGATCATCCTGCTCATTTGCTGGATGCGCTCGCCCATCTGCGGGTACATCGGCTGACCGCCGAAACCGGGATTCACCCCCAGCATCAAAACCTCGTCCAGCATGTTAATGAAAGGCAGTGTCTGTTCCAGGGGGACATCCACGTTGACACACATGCTGACCTTTGTGCCTCGCTTAAGGATGCGTTCAATGGTCGCTTTTGGGTCGGGTGACCGGTCCAGCTGGAAGGAGATGATATCAGCATCCAGCTTGCCGAAAGTGTCCAGCACCTGGTCGGGGTTGCCCAGCTCAAGGTGCAGGCTGAACGGCAGGCTGGTGTATGGGCGGAGAGCAATAAGATGCTGCGGCGAAAGGGCTATATTGGGGACGTAATGGCCGTCCATCACATCAAAGTGGAAGGAATCGGCTCCGGCTTCCACAGCCAGGGCAACATCCTTTGCCAGGTTGGCGTAATCGGCGGCAAGCAGTGAAGCGGATACTTCAATTGTCATGCGGATAAACTCCTCTGAAATGCAACTTTAATGATATCTTCGGTTGTCCAATCAACCCGGTGTGTACTATACCCATGCAACCGGGAACTGTCAATAGAAGAAAACAGCCCTGAAAAGTTTCAGGGCTGTTTTGCTCACTTATTCAGGGGCTTTAGCGGCGTTCATTCCGTTTGGAAACACCCCACATTATCGCGCCGACACTGGCGACCAGCATACCTACCAGGGAGATGATGTAGGAGAAGAAGTTCAGGAAAAACGTTGATTCGATCACATCCATCACCATCAAGAATGGAAGAACTATGCCCAGGATCATCAGCACCAGGCCAATTGTTATCATTCTCCCTGTGGTCAGCCAGGCTCTCATTTCAACAGCCAGCAGGCCACAAAGTGGCCGGGTTCGGGTTCATAATCTGGCGGCTCTTCCACGTTGCACAAGCCTTCAATCATGTGCGGACAGCGCGGGTGGAAGCGGCAGCCAGCCGGAGGTTTCACCAGGCTGGGCGGTTCTCCCGGCGGGATCTCTTTTTGCACCAGGGCATTCCTGGCATCCGGGTCGGATGTTGCCTCCAGCAGGGCAAAGGTATACGGGTGTTTGGTATTGTTCAGCACTTGCGAAACATTGCCGCGTTCGATCAGCTGCCCGGCGTACATAACGAAGATCTTCTCGGAGAAGTAACGCACCGTGGAAAGGTCGTGGGTGATGTAGATCACGCCCAGGTTGTGGCTTTCCTGCAGGTTGCGCAGCAGTTTCAGGATTTCGACACGCACCGAAGCATCCAGCATGGATACCGGTTCGTCAGCGATCAGCATGCGTGGATTCATGATCATGGCACGCGCAATGACCACACGTTGCTGCTGCCCGCCGCTCAACTGGTGCGGGAACTTGGGCATGAACTCTTCTGCCGGGCTCATCTTGACTTCTTCCAGGGATTTCTTAACCCGGTTGAACAGCTCGGTTTTATCTTTAATGCCATTGACGCGCAGCGGTTCCTCAAGGATGTTGCGAACGGTCATGAAGGGCGGCAGAGCGCCGTACGGGTCCTGCTGAACGTAACCCAGCAGCGAACGGTAATCCTTCAGTTCGGATGGTTTCAGGTTGTTGATCACTTTACCGTCGAAGATTACCTCACCCTTGGTGGGGTGGTTCAGCCGCAGGATGGTACGCATCAGGCTGGTCTTGCCGCAGCCGCTTTCTCCCACGATGGCAATGGTCTGGCCGTCTTTCAGGTCGAAATTGACTCCATCCACAGCCCGGACATACCCGGCGTGGCCGAAGCCGAAGCGGCGCAGTTCAAACCAGACGTGCAGGTCATTAACTTCCAGCAGAACTCCATCACGGGATTTCTGGTCTATTGCCTGAGGCGCAGATTTTTCTTGGGTTATCTCTTTTTCCATATCGTCACACTCTCGCCTTATACATTTAACCAGCACTTAACCACATCGTCACCGATTTTGGTGACGGGCGGCTCTTCAGAGCAGCGTTCAAACCGCCGCGGACAGCGGGCTGCAAAGCGGCAGCCGGTTGGGGGATTGATCAGGCTTGGGGGCTGTCCGGTGATGAAATCAGGCTCATCATTGCCGCGCAACCTGGGCACACTCGCCATCAGCTTGGCTGAATAGGGGTGCCTGGGTTCCTTGAAGAAGCGGCTTGAATCAGCCACTTCTACGATCTGCCCGGCGTACATGACTGCCACACGGTCTGCCAGTTCACTGGAGGTGGCAATGTCATGAGTGATGAGCACAAAGCTGGTGGCCATCTCCGATTTGATCCGTTTGAGCAGGTTGAAGATGTTGGCCTGGGTCAACACATCCAGGGCAGAGGTTGGCTCGTCCAGGATCACCAGGTCAGGTGCGGTCACCAGGGCCATGGCCAGGGCAACACGCTGGCGCATGCCACCGGAAAGTTCGAACGGGTAGCGGTTGATGAAGTCCACCGGTACACCTACATGCTGGAACATCTTGATAGCCTGCTGCAGGGCTTCTTCTTTTTTGACCCCGTAGTGGACAGACATTGGCTCAGCCACCTGCTCACCCACGCGGATGACCGGGTTGAGGGCGTTCATGGCTGCCTGGGGAACCAGGGACATTTTTACCCAGCGGATCTGCTTGCGGTATTCCTCATCATCCAGGCTCATGGTCTCAATGTCATTCAGATAAACCTTGCCCGAGTAATGTTCCACATTGCGGGGTAAGAGGCGCAGCACCGCTTTGGAGAGCGAGGTCTTGCCGCAACCGGATTCACCAACCACAACCACAGCCTGGTTGGTTTTTAATTTGAAGTCGACACCATCCACAGCCTGAACTGTACCTCTGGTGGTGCGGAAATAGAGCTTGAGGTTTTGGATGTCTAAGACAGTATTATTCTTTTCCATGTCTCTACATGCCTCTCAGTCTTGGGTTGAAGATGCGGTCGAGTGCGAAACCGAGCATGGCAAAGCCAAAACCGGTGATCATCAACAGAACAGCCGGCTGAAGGATCCAGTAGTAATGCCCTTTATACAAAGCGGCATCCACCCAGGCATCATTGATGGTCTTGCCCCAGGTCGGGATAACCGGGTCGCCGATACCGAGCACCGCCAGGGTGGCCTCGAGGAACACGTAGGCTGGCACAGCGGATACCAGTGCGGGCAGCAGCATGGGGATCATGCGGGGTAATAAGTAGCGGAAGATCAACCGTCCTGAGCCTGCGCCGTACGCCTGGGCTGCTTCGATATAGGTGGATTCTTTCACCTGCAAGAATATGGAGCGGTAGCCTTTAATCGCTCCGGTAAAGATAGACAACAGGATGGTAACTCCCAGGATGACCCAGATCGAGCGCGAATAAAATGTTGCCACCATGATCAGGATCGACAGGAAGGGAAGCACCATGTTCACCTCGGTAATACGCTGTATAAGCGCATCTACCACGCCGCCGTACCAGGCGCCGATAGCTGCGATGATCATGGTCAACACGGAGGTAAACAGGGCTGCCAGCAGGCCAAAGGTAAGCGCAATGGGGATACCCCAGCGCAATGGGATGCTCAGGTCGCGCCGCAGGTTGTCTGTGCCTGCCCAGCCGTAAACCTGCCCATAAAGGACAAACTCGGCGGTGTAATTGGAATCGGCTTCAAATGTTACCGCTTCTACTACCAGCTGGTAGGTGCCTTTGACAACCTTTTGGTTTGGGTCTTCAGGGTCAATGAAGAGACCAATATTTGGCACAATCCCGTTCAACCGTTTTGATTGTAATTTGTCATCCTGGATGAAGCGGTAAGTCTGTTTCGGGCCGACGGCAAAGCTGGCTACTTTGATTTCACGGCCGTCCGGTGTCAGCCATTTTAAGGATACGAACGGCTGTTTCTGGTCGTACTGCGCGGTGAAATAAATAGCCAGGTCCTGCGGAAAGGTGTCATAGTCGTAATCGAAGGTGAAGGTCTCCGTGATCATTTTCACGCCTTCATCCCGTTCCTCGACCACACGCACAACCCCGTCTTCTTCCGATTCTTCAGTATCCTTCATGGTGAATGACTCAACCAATTTATCTTTTCTGAACCAGTTGAACCACTTGGGCGGGGCATAACGCGGGTTGGCATACCAGGAAGCTTCACCGCCGCGCCAGAAATCGATCGTTTCTTTGTAGGGCATGGTGATCAATACCACAACCGCCGCAATGACGAGGGCGAGGATGATCACCGAACCAACGATCGCGGAAGGGTATTTTCTAATTTCGCGGAGAGAATTCAAGAAATTTTTCATGGTTACTTCCCTCCGCCAATCTTTACCCGGGGATCAACCAGGGCGTAGACAAAATCAAGCAAAAATACAGTAATGGCTAACAGGTATGCATAAATGATCGTGGTGCCAACGATCACCGGGGTGTCATACAACCCGATGGCTTTGAAAATTGTACGTCCGAGGCCAGGCCACTGGAAAACTGTTTCGGTCACAATGGCTCCGGTCCAGATCCCGATCAGCATCAGCGCAAAGTTGGTGATGATGTAGGGCAGGGTGGGGCGCAGGATGTAACGGCGTTCAATATCCCGGCCTTGCAGCCCTTTGGCTTTGGCGGTATCCACGTAATCTTCACTGGAATTGATTAAGAAGAAGGTGCGCCAGTTGTAAATGCTGAGGAAGAACGTGCTGATGATCAGCGCACTGGCGGGCAGGATGAGGTGTTTTAAAACGCTTAATGCTCTGGCAATAAATGTCTCCGGAATAGGGGCATCCATAACACCCCCGAAGGGCAGAATTCTAAGCACCGCCGCAAAGATGAGGATAAAGAAAATACCGTAAAACCAGGCGGGTGCTGAAGAGGTTGGAGTCAGGGCAATCACAATCTTGTCCCAGATGCTGCCATAGTTGCGCGATAATGCCAGCGCCAGGAACATGGCGCTGAAGAACAGGACCAGGTTGGAAGTGCCCATTAACAACAGGGTGTACGGCAGCCTTTCCAGGATGATCAGGCGTACCTGGCGTGATCCGGCATCACTGCTCATATTGACGGCCCGTCCCAGGTTCAAGGTCATGGCGTTTTTTAAGAAATTCACTGAACGGACAACCAGGGGTCTATCCAGCCCCATCCGTTTTTCTTCCAGCTGGATACGTTCAAGGATCAGTTCATTCAGCTGGTCTTTGGGCATATTCTTGTAAGCCTGGTTGTTTGCAACAGTAATGGTTACCCGTTCCCGTATCTCTGCCTTCATGATGGTATCGACGTAACCACCCATGTTAGCGATCATGATCGTCAGGTATACGCCGATCACCACCGTAACAAACAGGGTGATCAGGCGGACAAAAGAATAGCGAAAAATGCGCTGGAAAGCGCTGGATGAGGAACTTTTTTTGACTTCTGGCTTACTTGTAACAATGGGTTCGGAAACGGTCTCCATTTAAACCCACCTCCTCTATAGGGATGAAACGGGGCAAGGAACAAACGTTCTCTCCTTGCCCCATTCCAATATCACGAAATCATGGGTTCGTTTACTGTCAATGAATTACTTGACGGTTACGAACTCCAGGTCAGCAAAGGTCGGGATGCTGACGACGAGCGGGACCACTGCCACTTCCACCTTGCTGGCGCCGGCTTCGAATGCAGCCGTCTTGTCAGCAGGAATGGTGGCGGTGTACTTGCCGTCTTCAACCAGGTCGGCGAGTCCGGTGTAAACGATCATACCGGTAGCATCGTAGACCATGACTTTGACCTCTTTGATATCCTCAGCGGCATAGGGCTCACCGTTGAAGGTAACGGCGACGTCGAAGACGAAGTCGGTACCGAGGACAGCCTGAGCTTCACCGTCGAGGGCAACTTCAGCAACTTTCGGTTCGCCGAACATGTTCCATTTGTCGGACAGGTCGGGGTAGTCGGGGTTGTTGACGATGGTCACGATCTTCTCGGTGGTGTTAACCGAGTTGAGAATGTATGGACCGGTTCCGATCCAGTAGTGGCCGTATTTCTCGAAGAATGCTTTGGCGCTCGCATAGCGGGCAGCGGCATCTTCGGGGGTGATGTATGCACTCATGGTCGGGGCATACGGGATGTAGGATTCAGCGGCAGCCTGGTCAAGGTATTTGGTCATGATCTCAAGGCTGGGACCGGCGATGAAGCTGGTCCATTCCACTTCGTTGGCCTCAGATTTATCGGCGGAGAACGCCAGCTCGCCAGCTGCTTCAGCCAGGGAGGCTGCAGTCATGGTCTGCCAGGGGGCTTCACCGTAGGTCAGGTTGGGCCACAGGGTGGTTACGTTGATTTCTGCATCCAGGGCATAGGTATCGGTGTAGAACTCAACCGTCAGGGGATCGGTGGAGGTGAATTTGATACCCTTGATGTTGGCATTGACTGCATCCAGGTTGGCTGCAATCGCCTCATCATAGATGGCGCTTTCCGGTTTGGCAGGATCGAAGCCCATGATGAGGGTGTAGACAAAGTCTGCCATGGTGACGGGAGAGCCGTCGTGCCATTTCACAGTTTCCCACAGGTCAGCCGGGTAGACAGCCACACTCTTGATCAGGGCAGTTGTGCCTTCGGGGTATTTCTCGCCGACGGTGATCCATTTCTGGTTCACGGCGTCCCAGTCAACCCAGGCATCTTCCGGAACAACGTTCTCGGGTACGAATTCGAGGGTCACCCAGTCGAGGGTCTTGCCGATCGGGAGGCCTTCTTTAGCGTAAACAGCACCGGATTCGATGCGCAGCGGCCAGTACAGGCCGGTGTGGGGATCAGGCAGGATACCGGTGCTAGTGGTGGCGCGGATGACCTGGTTGTCAAATGCCCAGTTGGTGCCGGCAAGCGGGTTCCAGGGGTCAACCAGGATGTCAGGGGTACCCCAGGTAATGGTTCCGCCTTCTTCACCGGTAATGCGCAGGGTGAAGGGCCAGATGTAGGAGCCGTCAACACCGGCTGCCAGGTCATAGGAGACTTCGATGCCTTCGCGCCAGGGGGCGAAGTTCTTGCCGTCGATCAACCAGACGGGGTTGGAGTCTTCCATGGAGAGCTCCAGGGCGCGGGCGAATGCTGTACGGCGTTCCTCGAGGGAGGTGAACTTGTTGTAGGCCAGTTTGTCAGCCAGTTCGTTGAACTCGGGGTTCTGGTTCACACCCTTTGCCTGCCAGAGGGCTGAGAAGCCGTAAGCAGATTCGGGGCAGTAGAAGAACTGGAAGTTGTCACCCTGGTCGCGGTCGATGACCGTGGCGGACCATGCACCAGTATAGATGTGGAACAAGCCGTCATCGGGATTGCCGTTCACCCAGATGGGGGAGGCTTCGGATGACTTCTTGTACTGGCGGTCGGTGGTGAAGCCGATGGACTCGAGCTGGTTGGCTACATAATCGCCAATCGGAACACGGGTTCCGTCGGAGTCGTTTCTGATGAGCAGAATGATGGTAACGGGCTCATCTTTGTAGGTCCATTTGCCATCCACGAGGGTGGCGCCCATGGCTTCCATTTCAGCGGTGATGACTTCGTTAGCCTTCTCGGGGTTGTATGCGTACTTGTTCTCGAGGGCTTTGACGACATCGGCCAGGTCAGCATAATCCGGGAACTGGGTGGTGATGGTGAACCACTTGAGCAGAGCGCCGCCGGCAAAGATTTCCTGATTCAGGTATTGGCGGTCGATCAGCCAGTTCATGGCTTCGCGGACTTTGGCGCTGGAGAACGGGTTGAGTTTGCCAGTGGCGGGGAATTCAGGGCCAACAGGGTTGAAGGTCAACTCGTAGTACAGACCGTTCTGCTTTGAGTACTGCAAGCCAGCTGCCTGAATTTCGGGCAGTTTGTCAGATGAAAGACCGGAGCCGTAGATATCAATGGCGCCAGCCTGGATCTGGGTTACAGCAGAAGCAGAGTCGACGACGGTGAAGACGACTTCATCCGCCCAACCACCATGACGAGTGGTAGGGGGAGGGGTGGGTTCTGCAGTTTCGACGACTTCGGTCTCTTGGACCTCGACGACAGGGGCTTCAGTTTCAACAACTGGAGCCTCGGTAGCAGGTGCCCCTGGCTGGCAGGCAGTTAATGCCATGCTTGCGATGACCAGCAGCGCTACTACAAACAAGAAACTCTTTTTAGACATGCTTATTCCTCCTCAGAATTTGAAATACAGATATTTTTGGCAAGTACTGTATTTTTCCCATAACGCAATTGTGTGGTTGACCACCTCCTTTCAAAAGGTACCCGCTCGTTGCTTCAATAATTCCATAAAAGCAACCTGTTTTTCTCGTTCGTTTTAATGTTCAACTACAGTGAAGCAAGGCAGTGAATGACCTCTCCACAAATTACCTGTTATCAATTACTAACTTCTGATAAGCTGCACCGTCATTGCTCCCTGTGTTGCGGCCAAACTTCGTTGATAGATCCGGTACCAACTTTACCAGTAATGTTGCGGAAGATTTTCTCCGCCGTACACCAATTATTAAAGTAAGATTGGCGCGTCCTTTACCCTACAGGGTTCGCCAATCTAGAAACCAAACCTGCCGATAATCAATTTTTTTGGGAGTTACCAAACCAGCGGTTTGCACCTCAGTAATCACTCCTCATTAAACTGAAACATTTTTGATGCATCGACGGTTTTAGCATCAGAGGATTCTACTTTTACCATCCATCTTTGTCAACCTGATAGCGCATCAATTTTCTACCGACTGATTCATTATACAGTTGATTAAATCCAGTGTCAAACAGGAATAAAATCCTTGTTTTGATCAAATTTCCCCGCCATGAATATGACATTCCCCTGTCTGTGCCAGAGGCTGCAAAAGCTGCCGCACAGTCGCTGAATGCATTTGGTATACTAGATAAGCATGTTCCTGATTTATCTTTACCAGTTTCACCCTGCGGGGTTGCTTGTGCCTGTTAGATATGAAAAAACTGCCCGATATCCTTGAACAGATAGATCGCACCACCAACCTGTGGTGGGCGAAGGCGGTGCATGCCCTCGCCCGGGCAAACAGGCGCCTGAAAGGCTGGCCGAAGATTCTGATTGTCTCACTCAATGAGGCATTAAGGCCGAGTTCGGGCGTGATGGCTGCTGCCGTAGCTTATTTTGCTTTCCTGTCCATCTTTCCCCTGGTTCTGCTTGTGGTTTCCATCTCCAGCCTGTGGTTGGGCCGCCTGGTTACCGAGAACCAGATCATTGAACAGCTGGAGTTTATCGCCCCTGCTCTCGGGCAGCTGCTGGGCAGGAACATCGATGAGATCCTGCAGACACGTGGTACAGTTTCAGGGCTGGCTTTGCTGGGGTTGATCTGGTCGGCTTCCAGCATCTTTTACATGCTTAACCGCACCCAGAGCATGGTCTGGAAGTATGACAAAGGACCTTCCACCTGGAAACGGCGCGGGCTTGCCATTTTGATCGTGCTGGTGATCACCGGACCGCTGTTGTTCCTGGGTTCATTTGCCGGAAGTACAATTGGCAGCATCCGCGAGTTGATTCCCGATTCGATTTTTGCCATCCAGTATGAGCTCACCCAGCTCTTTGCCATCATCATGGACATCCTGATGTTCTTTGTCCTGTACATCCTCCTGCCGCATGGTTCTTCCTCATGGAAAGACTGTTTCCCGGGTGCGGTTTTAGCCGGGCTGCTGTGGGAAGCGGCCAAGAAAGCCTTCTTGCTGTTCATCACCAGCTACCTGACATCCTCCAACCTGGTTTACGGTTCGCTGGCATCCATCATCGCCTTCATGACCTGGGTCTACTTCTCGTGTGTGATCTTCTTTTTCGGCGGGTACATCAACTACCACAACCATCAGGTCAGGTCGTCTTCCAGGCAGAGAGAAGGTACGATTGCCGACCTGGTGGATGAATAGGCAGGTTGGCGATTTAACCCCCACTATTTCTGGTACAGGATCACGAGGTTGGCATTTGCACCCAACTCTGCCAGCGGGCTGAAATTCCCCAGGCGTCCAGTATCATCAATACCCATGTGCGCAAGGGCGGCGCTGCCTAAAAGGGGCGTGGGCGAAAAATCTCCCTGTACCGGCAGATCCCTGGCTGAAAGCGTAAAACCAGCCGCGGGCTCATCCCCCAGGTTCACCAGAGTCAGGATCACCTCATCACCGAGTATCCGCAGACTCGCCAGCACCTGGGGAGAGCTGCTGTTGAGCTTGATGAATTGGCCGTATTGCAAGGCAGGATGCTCCTGCCTGAGATGAACGAGCTGGCGGTAATGGTTTAGCAGTGACCCTTCATCTATAAGTTGGTCTGCCACATTGTAATACGGGTACATCAGGCCCGGCTTTTCCCAGGGTGTGCCGCTGGAAAAACCTGCATTCTCGGTATTGCTCCATTGCATCGGGGTGCGGATCATTTCATCCGGTTTTTGACCGGTCATGCCGATCTCTTCGCCATAATAAATAAAAGGTGTGCCGGGGAAAGTGAAGAGGATGGTTGCCGCCGCTTTGGCTTTTTCCTCTTCCAGGTTCACCACGCTCATCACCCGGTCCATGTCGTGGTTGGTCAGGAATATGCCTGTGCCCTCCCGCTGGAATATCTCTGTTTCCAGTTCAATGGCACTGGCAAGGTTGGCAGCATCCTGGCGGATCACGTTTTCGATGATCGCGCTCGACAGGTCAAAATTGAAGGCCATATCCAGTGCATCGGGTTGCAGGTACTGCATGACCGTGTAGGAGGAAGCCCATACTTCGCCCAGTACGAGGGCGTCACTTTTTACCTCATGTACATACGTCGTGAAACCCTGCAGCCATTCGATCGTCTGGGGAGTATTCGCCTGTATCTCGCCGTCTTCAATGATGTGGAGGGCAGCATCGAGGCGGAAGCCGTCCACATCCATATCTTCCAGCCAAAAGCGGGCAATCTTGCGGACCTCTTCGTTCACTTCAGGGTTGTTGAAGTTCAGGTCGGGCATACCGCTCCAGAAGATGCCATAGTAATACAGGCCGTTATCTCCCTTGTGCCAGACCGTTTCGCTCCAGGGGCCAAGATAACCCGGATCTTTCTCCGACCAGATGTACCAGTCATGGTACGGGCTGGCGGGGTCGTTTGCCTGTTCAAACCAGGGGTGCTGATCAGAAGTATGGTTGATGACAAGGTCGATGATGACCCGGATACCGCGTTTGTGTGCCTCTGCCAGCAGGTTCTTGAAATCTTCCACCGTGCCGTATTGCGGGTTGACGGTGTAGTAGTCCGTAACATCATAGCCGTGGTAGCTGGGTGAAGGGAAGATGGGCATCAACCAGATCCCGGTCACACCCAGGTCGGTGGTGGTGGCAGGGTCGCCGTCATTCAGGTAATCCAGTTTTTCGGTGATCCCGTTAAAGTCGCCAATGCCGTCGCCGTCACTGTCGTAAAAACTGCGCACAAATATCTCATAAAAGACGGTTCCATCCCACCACCTGATCTGTCCTGGATCGTAAGCTGGCAGGTCTGTTGGGGTGATGGTGGGGGGTATTTCCGTAACCGTTGATGCACGGGTTTGGGTTGGCGTGGTTGGGGTAAGGCTGCTTCCCGGCTGGCAGGAAACCAGCAGGCAAGAGAAAATAATAATAAGGGAAAATAATTGCAGGAGGGGGAAACGGGAAATGTTTTTCATGGGAGGGAGAAAGAGGGGGAGGTGCTTCGGCAGCACCTCCCATGGATAAACCAGAAGCAACTAACCTTTAACGCCGCCGAGTGTCAGGCCTGACACAATGTAGCGCTGGAAGGCATAGAAGATCAGGATGATGGGGATGCTCATCAGGATCGACATAGCAGAGAAGTCAGACCAGGGCGTGGTGTATTCACCCTGCATTGACCGCAGCGCCATCGCCAGCGTGAAGCGGGACGGGTCTTCAAGGAATGTCCACGCCAGGATGAACTCGGTCCAGCCTGTCATAAAAGAGAACAGGATAGTGATTGCCATCGCGGGCAGCGAGAGCGGCAGGATGACACGCGTGAATGCTGAGGTGACATTGCAGCCGTCGATCAGGGCTGCCTCCTCCAGCTCCTTTGGAATGGTGTCGAAGTAACCCTTCAGGTTCCAGATGGCAAAGGGCAGGGTGCCCGATGCATAAGCGATCATCAGCCCTATCAAGGTTGCCCGCAACGGTTCACCGCCGATCTTAACCAGTGACAGCAAAACGTATAGAGGTGCCAGGGTGGCAGTGGAAGGTAGCATCAGCAGGACAATGAAGCCCAGCATACCTGCCTGCCGCCCGATGAACTTGAAACGGGAGAAGGCATAGGCTGCTGAAGAACCAAGCACAACCGCAAAAACGCTGGTGCCGAGCGCAACGAGCAGGCTGTTTGCCAGCAGCTTGCCAAAGAACATACAGGTGCTGGTATCCTGCGGGTTCTTGCATAATTGCGAGAATGGCTCAAAGAGCACCCGCTTAAAGGCCGCCAGGGAGGCGCCAGGCGGAATCAGGGTCAGCTCGAGGGGCTTATCAATATTACGCGAGTCGAGCGCCATGGAGAAAATCCACAGGATCGGGAACAGAACAGAGGCAGTGATCAGCAGCAGGAAGATCTGCAAGCCAATCTGCTTTAAGATGGCATTGCGTTTTCTATGCATTGTACGCCTCCGTAGCTTTGGTTACCCGGTTGTTCAATATGGTGATAACCAGCAGGATCAGGAATACCACGATGCTGAATGCAGCTGCAACCCCGTACAGGCGCTGCTGGTAAACCAGTTTAAATGCCTGGGTGACCAGGATCTCTGTCATTCCGAATGGTCCGCCCTCTGAAATAAAATAAATGACATTGAAGTTATTGAATGTCCAGATAGTACCCAGCATGATGGCGGGAACCATGGCCGGCCGGATGAGGGGAACCGTGACCGCCCAGAACTTCCTCCAGCCGTTAGCCCCGTCCATCTCAGCTGCTTCATACAATTCTGTTGGAATGGATTGCAAGGCGCCGGTGGCAACTACTGTCATAAACGGCCAACCCAGCCAGACATTGGTGATCAGCAGGCAGTAAAATGCCAGCGGCAGGAAGGCTAAAAAACTGCCGATAGGCGGGTTGGGGTCTGTCAGCCAGGAGATATCGGTCCTCAGGGATGTTCCCAGGGCAGTATTAATCACCCCAAAAAGCTGATTGACTGCGCCGAATGTCTGGTTGAACATGTTCTTCCAGGTTAGAGCGGCAATGTACCCGGGGATTGCCCAGGGCAGCACAAACAAAGCCCGGTAAACTTTGCGTCCGATCACACCCTTGCTGTTAAGCGCAACCGCGATCAGAACTCCCAGGCCGACATGGAAAACCAGGTTGGCTATCGTCCAGACGATATTGAATATCAGGATCCGCCCGAAGTTGTAATTGGTAATGGAGAGGTTGTTCTGCAGGATGTCAATGAAATTCTGCAGTCCGACCATGCTCGGTGCAAACTGGGCAGTTTCAGGGTTGAAAGGATTAAAGCGGAGGTTCTTGATAGCATAATCGGTGAATGCCATCCATACTTGATACACCTGGGGCAGCATGGTGATGATGATCATCAGCAAGCCGGCCGGCAGGATGTAGATCCAGGCTGTTACAGATTTCTTTACTTCTTTAGAAAAACCTGATTCTGGCTTCTTTCTGGGCGTTTCACGTCTGTCAGTGAGAACAGCCATATTTCCTCCTTAATTGATATATTGGAATGAGTCCTGCCAGAAATCAAGCAGGTGGATATACATTATTGTATATCCACCTGCATTTGCTTACATTACTGATTCTCCATCAGGAGGATCAAAGGCTTACTTCACTGCACCGGACACTGAGTCAAATGCTTCCTGCAAGGCAACTGCAGGATCGGTGCCTTTGTCCAATACGGACAGGATGGCATTGTTCATGGGATCCCAGTACACACCCATCTGCGGGATGACGGGGAAGGCGGTACCGCCGGCAAAGCAGGCGATGGCCTGTTTGGCGAGCGGGTCAGTTACTTCCATGCCTTTTACAACAGGGATACCTGCTGCCATGGGTAATTCAGGGGTTCCAGCGGAGGCCCAGAAAGCCTGAGCTTCGGGGGAGACAAAAAATTCCATGAATTTGTAGGTAGCCAGGGCATCATCGCCAGCGGCGGAGGTGGTCAGGTAGATGTTGTCGTTCTGAACGTAACCGGACATGCCAGCTGGCCAGGGATCGATCACCAGGTTCTCAGCACCAATAGCATCGGTGAGGGCTTTTACGTTCCACAGACCGTCGATGATCATACCGGCTTTACCAACCTTGAACAGGTTGACATCATCATCACTGTTGTTCACAGTGGGGATGCCGGCATCTTTGACGTTCTTGAGGGCAGTTAACCATGCCACACCAGCTTCGTTATTGAACGTAGGAACGCCGGAGGTGGTGTCCATCAGGTCAGCGCCAAGGGCAT
>Ga0228535_1000618_pt1 | contig 89613 bp, 95 predicted proteins | sample SJ1metagenome_FD_168457 | JGI IMG/M metagenome (GOLD analysis project Ga0228535, IMG submission 168457) | Enriched culture of PCE-dechlorinating microbial communities from Ithaca, New York, USA - SJ1 | ecosystem: Engineered > Modeled > Simulated communities (microbial... > Unclassified | place...
GTATTCACCGGACCAAGCTATAGGCTTACTCATTCATCCATAAATTGCTAAATATGTATCCGGGGTGCTACACTTTTTAACTTCCGGAATGCTACATAATGTACTTGCCAAAAACACGCTGGTGCCGCGCCACATCTCCCCCGGCCCAAGACCGGCAGGACTCGGCTCGCCCGGGCTTAAGTTAAGAGCAAACTAAAGCCCGACCATCGCCTTAGGGCTGGAGGACGTCGGGAACACGGGACCGTTATCTGACATCACATAAAAACAAGAAAAAACTAGGCTTAACCTAGTTATGATTCAAAATTTACTTTTACTTTTCTTAGTAGAGTAGTCGTAGACACCTAAATTTTCTTTAAGTGCGTTTTGTAAGATTTGAGAGAAATTAACCTTTTTATCTTCGCCTAAATCATTAAGCCATTTTGGAATGGTCAGCGTTTTTTTAATTGCTTTGTTTGCCATTTCATCACGAATCAATGGCATATATGCTTCGATCAAAGTAATAAACGAATCCGTGTTAACAGAAATACTTTCAGGTTTAGATGGTGAAGGTATATCATCGTTATCCTCTTCCATTCCATATAAATGCAGTTCAAGAGCATCTTTTGCCATAAGATAAGCATCTTCTAAATTATCACCGCAAGTTATACAACCGGGTAAGTCAGGAAAAGTAACAGAGTAGCCATCTTCATCACGTTCAAACACAGCGGGATAAATAAATCTATCCATGTAATCACCTCCAAGCAAAATAGGAAAAGATAATAATCATTTTAGACCAGCTTGTTTCAAAATGGTCGAAACAGTTTTAGGTTTTAAATCTTTTTCTGGATGAGGAACAGTAACTTTACCTTTTTTATTTGGATTTTCAAGCTGTAAATGAGAGCCTCTTTGCCGTTTCAGTATCCAACCATCTTTAGCTAGTATTTGTAGTATTTCCTTTGATGAGTATGATGTCACAAAAAAACACATCCTCTAGTCCATGGTACATCAATATTATAACACGTACGATAATACGTGTAAATAATGATTGTGACGTCAGATAACACTATTTTCCCGCGAGGGCGCGGGTAGCGGTTTTCACGGGCGGGCGTGCCACACCCCTGGGCCTAAGTCAGGCATGACCCGACTTGCCCGGGGCTAAGATTTGCAAGCAAAACATAAGCCCCGGGCTGCGTCTTAAGGCCCAGGGACGTCGTAAATGCAAGGCCGTTAGTCGAAATAGCCTTTCAGATGTGTTTGGGGAGGATCTATGGATGAGATATTTAAGCATAGGTTAGAAAAGATATTTAAAGAATACTGTGAAGAAAGAATTCCGACCCACATTCGGAGTCAAATAAGAATTAGTTTCACTATCCGCGGGGACTCAATCACTTTAATTGAAGAAAGACCATTCTATAGTAATCCTTCAGAGTGGACTAAGTTGCCGATTGCTCAGTTTCGTTATGATCCTAAAAGCGAATTATGGAGTTTATATTGGCAAAGGAGTAATAATCGTTGGTATCAATACGAAATTAAGCCCGCCAAAGAAATAAAGATCTTATTAGCCGAAGTTGACAAAGACCCAATGGGAGCGTTTTGGGGATAAAAAAGGAAAGACCAAGTAAGATATGAAAAGGAACTACTTATTGAATATCTAACGGGAGGATTTATGAGGAAAGATTGGAGCTTCACCAAACATTTTTTTATATTTGCTTTTGCGCTAATAGTTTTAGATGTCATAATAAAAAGTATTTTGCCCAATAAGAGTGGAATGAGCATAGGGATTATTGGTGGTGTTGATGGGCCGACTGCATTGTTCTTGAGTAGCAAGTTGATAGAGAATATATGGGTGGATGTTTTATTCATAGGGATTTTTATTTTGAGTTTAATTCTGTATAGACCAATAAGAAACTACATTGAAAGGAAATAACGGCTACTTCGACTAACAATGCACTCACGCAGCGGGCGCGGATTAGCAAGGGCAGCGGGGGCTAGGATTTGGGCGGGGCTGAAGCGGTGCGCGCCACACCCTTGTGCCCAAGACCGGCAGGACCCGGCTCGGTCAAATTTAAGATAGGAGTTATCTAGAATTTGACCGAGCCTTAGGGCCGGCGGACGTCGGGAACACGGGTCCGTTATATGACAGATGGCGCGAAAAAAGGTCGGTCTCTTTTGAGCTTAAGAGATTAAAAAAATATTGTTTTGGTATTATGAGAGATCTCCAAGTAAAGATTTACTGAGGAGGGAATGGATAATGAACAAAAAGGATTTCTTGATTAGGATTTTAGTAGTTTTATTAGCAGTTTTTGTCTTAAATCTAATTCTGTGGATATATAACGATATATACAAATGGTCAGAGGCTTTAACAATTAAAAGAATTGACTCGAGTAATTTATACAAATTTAGTATTATTTCAATGCTCTTTATTATCTTTGGTGCTTTAATTGAGTGGGAAAGGATACTAAATATTTATAAACATGGATTCAAGATTAATAAATATCTTTTTATTATTGGTATTATATTAGCCATATTAAGTTCCGTACCGTCAGTTTATTGGATATTTCGATATGGAATGTATACGCCAAAAAGTATCATTGGTATAATTGTAGGCCCACTTTTTTATGAATACACAAATAATATTTTGGATGTAGTTTCTGGGATTATCATAGTTAGATCATTATTCTGGTGTAAAGAAACAACAGAATAATATTATCAAAGTATACGCCATCCATCATATAACAATGCATCTCCGCAACGGGCGCGGAATACAGTTGGATGGCCTTAGCAATGGACATGCTGGAGCGTGCGCGCCACATCCCTCGGCCCAAGACTGGCAGGACCCGGCTCGGTCAAATTTAAGATAGGAGTTATCTAGAATTTGGCCGTCGCCTTAAGGTTGGCGGACGTCGGGAACACGATACCGTTATGTGGAAATACACCCCGTTTATGCGACCGTCCTGGTCGCATGAGTAAAAAGAAAATTTAGTATTTCAAATAATTTTTAACAGAATAATAAGGATTTTTTGGAGGAAGTCACTATGAAAAACCCACATGGTTTAATCAGTTTGTTATTATTAGTTATCTCTATTATTTTCGGCTCCTTAGTTGTATTAAGTAAATCAACTTTTCTTGGATTTGTTTATTTACTAATATTGGTTATATCTTTTCCAGTAATCATTTACTCATTTTGTTCAAAATCGCCTTGCCGTTATAACAACTGTGGGCATATTCTTCCGGGATTATTAACAAAAATATTGCCTAAGCGGCAAACAAAAGAATATACAAAATTAGATTGGATAGGTGTTTTAATTCCATCATTAATAATAGTTTTATACCCACAATACTGGTTGTGGGGGAACAAGCTTTATTTGTTATTCTTCTGGCTACCAATTTTAATAGGTGTTTATGATATAAAACGATGTGTATGTCCAAAATGTGTTAATAATTATTGCCCGTTAAAGAAATAAGAAAGAAATCGGCTGGTTCGGCTTCCTGCCAAACCAGCCGCGGGGCGTACTTCACATAACAAAATGTTCCCGCGAGGGCATGGCCAAAAAAGGAAGGATTTTAATATCAGGTGCCCAGGGCGCGCCACATCCCCAGCCCATGACCGGCAGGACCCGGCACGCCCGGGCCTAAGATTTGCATGCAAAACGTAAGGCCCGGCCATCGCCTTAGGGCTGGGGGACGTCGAGAACACGAGACCGTTAGACGAAAGCGTGGTGAAGAAAAAATGGAAGAATACAAGCAAATAATTGAATGGTTATTACATGATTCAGATCCATCAATACTATATCAAGTGAAAAGGGATCTATTAAAAATACCAATTACAGAAATACAACAATATCAAGACCAAATAACTCAAAAAGGATGGGGCAAAACACTACTTAGTAAAAGAAATGATAATGGGCATTGGGGCAATGGAGTTTATAATCCAAAATGGACATGCACCCATTATGTTTTATATGAATTAGTTCAATTAGAGACAGCGAAGAATAACGAAAAATGCAAGAAATCTGCTGAACTGTTACTTACATGCTCAATCGGAAAAGGTGGGGGAATTAACTATGCAAAAACAGTGGAATATAGCGACGTATGCATAAATGGAATGATATTGACTATAACAAGTCATTTTAATATACAGAACCCCCAAATTAATAAAATAATCGATTATCTAATGAAAGTACAAATGAAAGATGGAGGATGGAACTGTGAGTATTTTCATAATGCAAGACATAGCTCACTCCATACAACAATAAGTGTAATAGAAGGTTTAAAAACATATCTGAGTAATGACTACACATATCAAAATAAAGTAATTGAGGAAGCGATAAAAAGAGCAATTGAATATATACTAAAACACCATCTCTTTAAAAGAGAGACGACCGGTGAAGTGATTCGAGATGAATTCTTTAAGTATTATTTTCCAATACGATGGAAATATGACATTTTAAGATGTTTAGATTTATTCCAAAAATATAATATCAAATATGATAATAGAATGAATGAAGCACTTGAAAAGATTGAGAAATCCTGTAATAAAAAAGGCAAATGGAAAGCATATTCTCAAGCAGGAAAGACTTATTTCGTCATGGAGAAACAAGGTACAGAAAGTAAATGGAACACTTTAAGAGCATTAAGAGTGTTAAAACATTATAACAAACACCACGCCATCGTCTAACCCAGCATTCCCACAAGGGAGCGGATTAGCGGTTCAACGGGGGCAGGGTTTTGGGGTAGGTCTGAAGCATGCCGCGCCACATCTCCCCCGGCCCAAGACCGGCAGGACTCGGCTCGCCCGGGCTTAAGTTAAGAGCAAACTAAAGCCCGACCATCGCCTTAGGGCTGGGGACGTCGGGAACACGGGACCGTTAGACGAAAGACCATGCTATATTCTGCACAGTCATTGTAGTGACCTAATGGATAGTACATTGATTGGGGATAAAAACATGAAAATAAATGTAAGCAATCATGATTATAAAAAACAAGCTAGAGTGATTACTATCATAGGAGTCCTCCTTTTGTTGGGCGGCATCGCTATTGGATTTTTAGGACCACTTGAAATGTATTGTTTCTATCTGTTTTCCGAAGGCGGACGTTTTTATTATGAGGGATTTGGATTTGGTTCATTTATGTTTGGTAATATAGCGAGTCAGATAATAGGATATTATCTGATTTCTATAGTATTTATAATTCTTAGCTATGGGCATTTGAAAGTACGGCGATGGGTCAGAAAGGTTTCTTTGTCTTTGTTGTGGTCATGGCTGGTAGTTGGCGCGCCTTTGGTTATTGTGATATTTTTTATACTGGCAGCGTCAAAAGATCTTTCCTTTTTTGCCGCAATGTTAAGTGCGGTTTTTCTCGGATTATCTTACCTGGTATTTCCGTGGTTATTTATTCGGTTTTACAGCGGGCAAAAAAACAGACAGTATTTTGAATCAAAAGATACTGATTGCTATTGGACCGATAATATACCCACACCAATTCTTGTATTGAGCATTTTATATATATTCTTTATTATCGTGCTGCATATACTCATACTTTTTAAAGGGATATTTCCAATATTTGGCGTATTCACAACAGATTTAAACGGGATTATTTTGCTCGATATTTCAATCGTGTGCTTAATTTGTCTGATTTGGGGAGTAATGCATTTACGAATCTGGGCATGGTGGGGATCAGTAATCTTCTTTGGATTATTCACATTCTCTACTGTATTAACCTTCTTAAGAACAAGTTATTTGAATATGTTATCAGTGCTTGCATTTCCGCCAAGAGAAATGGAATTTTTAAGGGTGATACCGATAGAGGGTTATTATTTTGCTTGCTTAGCAGGAATACCGCTTCTTATAACTTGGCTCATAGCAGTATTTTCAAAACGTTACTATAAACGGGGTTATTAGATACATCTATGTAGTGGAAGTAATTTTAAAGTAGGAGCATGGTCCATCGTCTAACCCTGTATCTCCGTTGCAGGCGCGGAATAAAAGGGGGGACTGCTTGATGCTTAAAGAGAAGGAGCCATGCCACACTCCTTCGCTAACCGAGTCGGCTCGCCAGGGGCTAAGATTTGCAGGCAAAATATAAGGCCCGGCCATCGCCTTAGGGCTGGGGGACGTCGGGAACACGAGACCGTTATCTGAAAGAGCGCGCTTTTAAAAAGAATAGCCAAAGAATAAAAAAGACCCCTGAGGGGCCAAATTATCTGGTCGTAAGTTTACTTTTTGAAGAAGATTTTATACTGATATTTAATATGGGTTAAATTTATGAGGTGCGTGTATATGGGTCAAATAAAACTAACTGAAGAAAAAGAAACATTACTAATTCCACTATATAGTAAAGCTGCTGAAACAAAAAAAGACAGCCCGATAATTTATGATGAAAAAGCAGTTGAGATTACCAATAAAATTGAATATGACCATAAAGCCTTGAAGATACCGGCAAAAACACACATAACCATATGCATGAGAGCAAAACAGTTCGACAACTATGTTAAGGAATCCTTGATAACAGAACCAAAGAGCATAGTTATCAATTTAGGCTGTGGTTTGGATAGCCGTTTTGATAGAGTAGATAACGGCATGGTCGAATGGTATGACTTAGATTTCCCGGAGGTAATTCAACTTAGGAGCAGCTTTTACAAAGAGACAAATAGGTATCACTTAATATCATCATCGGTTACTGATTATAATTGGATCAATCAAATTGATTACAAACAATCCCCCGTTATTGTTCTGGCGGAAGGGCTATTTATGTATCTCAAGGAAAAGGAAATAAAAGAGCTTATTCAAAAACTCAAAGATGCTTATCTAGGGTTTCGATTAATATTTGACAGTTTTAGCTCATTAACTGCAAGAAACATTAACAGACATCCTTCAATTAAAAAAACAGGGGCGCATATATATTGGGGAATTGATAACGCAAAGGAAATAGAGAGTTGGGGAAAAGGGATTCAACTGAAAGAAGAGTGGTATTTTTCACAGTCGGAAGAGATAAAGAAATTGGATGGATGGTACAGGCTAATATTTATGATTGCCGGATTGTTCCCAATGGCTAATAAAGCACATAGAATATTAGTTTTTGATATTAAGTAGATGGGCGACTACTTCATATAACCTTATGTTCCCGCGAGGGCGCGGGTCCCAAGAGGAAGGTTTGTAGCTGCGGGCGCGCTGGTGCCGCGCCACATCCCCCGGCCCAAGACCGGCAGGACCCGGCTCATCCGGGCTTAAGATAGGAGTTATCTAAAGCCCGGCCATCGCCTTAGGGCCGGGGGACGTCGTAAATGCAGGACCGTTATGTGAAAGCGGCGGTAGGAATGCGCCCTCCATGGCGCACGTGATAAATGACATGGGGGTTATATATGCACAAAATTGCAGAAATAAGAAAGATGACTATCTGGAAATCAATACTATTATTCAGTATTCCATCAATCTATTTCATTTTGATCACAAATAATTTGATCCCATATCTAGTCAAAGAATTTAATGTCCACCCTGCATTGGGCTGGTTTATTGGAGGATACCTTGTTTTTGTGCCCCTTTTCATATTAGCTTTGATCCTATACAGGCGAGAAGGAAATGAATTAAGGATTGACTTGATTCTTAAAAGATTAAGAATAAAGAGATTATCGAAAAATGACTGGAAATGGACAATTGCTTCATCTACTTTGATTCTGACAGCTACAGGTTTAATAATGTTCACATCAAAGGTATTATCAGAAAGCTTTGGGTTAAGAGGACTTGAAACTACCCCATCGTTTATGGAATTTCAAGTGTTACAGGGATATGAAAAGTATTATCTATTAATTTGGATTCCGATGTTCTTTTTTAACATTGTAGGCGAAGAAATACTATGGAGAGGGTATATTTTACCCAGACAAGAGCTGCAACATGGCGATTATTCTTGGGTAATTAATTCGGTTCTGTGGTTGGTTTTTCACGTGTGTTTTGGATTGGATCTGATAATACTTTTGATTCCAATATTAATAGTAGTTCCATTTGTGGCATATAAGACCAAGAATACCTCAATTGGTATTCTTACACATGGAATATTGAACGGTCCAATGTTCGTACTCGTATCACTTGGTTTAATTAAATAGTGCGCGCCGTCCATGGCGGCTCTGGCTTTGTGGGACCGTCGCAATCACATAACACTGCATTCCCGTAGCGGTCGCGGATATGCAGTGGATTAACTTAGCACTTGGCGCACAGGGCGCGCCACATCTCCCGACCTAACCGCGGCAGCGGCCGGCTCGGTCGGGCCTAACTTAAGAGCTAACTAAGGCCCGACCGTCGCCTTAAGGCCGGGGGACGTCGGGAACACGGTGCCGTTATGCGCAAGAACGGGCTTGAGCTGGTTCACGAGGGAGATCGCCGGGCCGGAGAAGAGTTATACAGAAAGCTACATAATAATATGTTAGAACGGACTCCGCTTGCGCGGCGCGGGAATGAAAGGAGGCATATCAAAATGGAGCAATCATTTTTCACTAGTATTCACCTGAAAGTACTACTTATACCGCTTGTGTTTACAATCCATGAGCTTGAAGAGTGGAATATCTTAACATGGTACAAAAAACATTATAAGAATATTCCTTATTCCACCAATTTGAGTATACGGATATGGATTATATGTATTAGTCTGCTTATTTTTATCGTGACCATTGTCGCAGTGAAGTTTATTCACAGTGTATTTCTTTTTTCTCCACTATTTATAGCAATTTCGACATTTATTTTGACCAATATTATTCAACATGTTATTTGGACCATACAATATAAAGATTATTCTGTTGGATTATCTACTGCGATGGTTCTGTTGGCGGTCATTATCGTTGTACATGCAAACTTGATCATTAATCACTATATAAATGTGTGGTTCTATGTGATATCGCTTTACATGGTGGTGCCAATCATAAAAACATTACGCAGGCCTCATGTAATGACTCCAGAAATTAGAGGAATCCATAACCTAGGAATTACATTAGAAAAGCTTTTGTTTAAAAAAGATAAATGCGGAAAAGCGTAGAAATTAGCATCTACTAGCATAGAAAGGAGAGGAAATTGACTGAATGAATGATTCAGCAAGGCAATTTTATGACGAATTAGCCGAAGCTTACCATCTCATTTTTGAAGACTGGAACAAGTCTATCTTGCGGCAAGGAAAAATTCTCTCAAATATAATCCAAGAAAAATATCAAAAGTCGTCCAATTTGAGAATTCTTGATTGCTCATGTGGAATTGGGACACAGGCTATTGGCTTAGCCAAATACGGATATGATCTTACTGCTACAGATATAAGCCAAAATGCCGTGGCAAGAGCGAATGTTGAAGCACGAAAAGCTGGGGTCAATATTCGATTAGGTATTGCAGATATGCGTAGCCTGATTTCTCAGGTTGAGGGGGTCTTCGATATCGTTATATCTTGTGATAATTCGTTGCCCCATATAATTTCAGATGACGAATTACTAACCTCGGCACAAAACATGTGGGTGAAACTGTCTACGCCGGGGTTTCTTCTGATCAGTATTCGGGATTATGACAAAATCATCAAGGAAAAGCCAGTTTCTACTATTCCAAGAGTAATTGATGATATTTCCGGCAGAAGGATTATCTTTCAGATTTGGGATTGGGCGGCACAAGACCATATTTATACCTTGAACCACTTCATCATTCAAGAGGACAAAGCTCATTGGCAAACAAAACACACGAAAACTACATATAGAGCTTTATTACGAAATGAACTATCAAACATACTATCTAAAGCTGGCTTTGTTGATATAGAATGGCTGGATCCAGAGGTTAGCGGGTTTTATCAACCAATCGTTGTAGCATACAAAAAGCGGCCTGCGGTCACATAACCCCATGTTACCGCAAGGGCACGGGTAGCAGTTCTCACGGGCGGGCGCGCCACACCGCCGAGCCCAAGTCAGGCATGACCCGTCTCGGTCGGGCCTGAGTTAGCATTTTTATCGTGGTGGTTTTTCCGGCACCGTTTAAACCCAGCAAAGCGAACAGTTCTCCTTTCTCAATGGTTAAGTTAAGAGAATTGACGGCTATTTTATCCTTGTATTTTTTCGTGAGATTGGTCGTTTGAATTGCTATCATTCCTTTTCCTCCTTACTGCCACTGATAAGAACGAACATGTTGGGAAAACCGTAGTATATCGAACTAAAAAAGGCAATCCTTTGGTCAAAGCATTTAGAGTATTTGAGAACATCTTGGAACTCAACGAATTAATTGAAAGGATTAAACCATATTCAAGAAAAATAATACTTTAGAAAGTGGAATGGATCTCAGAGAACTTACAGATTATAAAGAAACATTTTCACAGGGAGCCGCCGGAAACTTAATCGTCAGAGTAGAGAAATCGTTAGAAATAATTGAAGAATGTTTGAATAAATAATAACGTCACATAACCCTATGTTCCCGCGAGGGCGCGGATCCCAAGAGGAAGGTTTATTTAAGTTTATTATATAGTTCAAGAGGTAATTGTTATGGGTACGGAAATATATTATTTTTCTGGAACGGGAAATTCATTATTTGTTGCAAGAGAACTGCAGAAAAAAATTCCCGATTCAGTCATAATCCCAATTGTCAGTCTTTTGCATAAAGATGTTATACAAACTAATGGAAAAACAATCGGTATTATTTTTCCATGCCATGCTCTAACTATTCCTATTGCTGTGAAACGATTTATTAGAAAAATTGATGTACAATCAGCAGAATACATTTTTGCAATTGCAACACGGTACGGAACTGTGTTTAGAGGATTTAATATAATAGAAAAATTATTAAAGAAAAAAAAGAAACATCTTAATTCAAAGTTTATACTTAATATGTGCCATAACGAGGCACCACGGAGTGAAAAAAATTACATTGTTCCTTCAAAATCGGATATTCTACAAATAGAAACTACTGTTTTTCAAAAAATTGATCAAATCAGCAATGTTATCAAAACTCAGTGTTCATTTCTTGAAAAAGACGCAAATATTATTACTAAAAGTTCATCTAACCCGATAATTGGATTTTTAATAGAGAAATTAGTTGTTTTTCTTATGAATATTTCTGAGTATATTGGAGGAGCCAATTATTTCTACCATGATAATAAATGCAATGGGTGTGGTATATGTGAAAAAGTATGTTTATCGAAAAAGATTAAAATTACCGAAAAAAGACCTATCTGGCAGAGAAATGTACTATGTTATATGTGTTTTGCATGTTTAAATTATTGTCCGAAACAATCCGTCCAAATAAAAGATATTCATGGTGTGAGATCGTATACTACTGAAAATGGCAGGTATCCTCATCCCTATGCAACAGTAAATGATATTTCAGCCCAAAAGGAGTAAATTACTATAAAAAATATAAATTACTCCCGTGCCCATCATCTAACAATGTTTTCCCGCAAAGGGCGCGGATAGGGGGGCTCAACGGGGGCGGGAATTTGGGGCTGGGCTGAAGCAAGCCGCGCCACATCCCCCAGCCTAAATCAGGCATGAACCCGGCTCGTCCGGGCTTAAGATAAGAGCTATCTAAAGCCAGGACTTCGCCTTAAGATCGGAAGACGTCGGTAATGTGGGACCGTTATACGAAATCGGCTAATTAGGTTAAAAGGAATAGAAAACCCCGGTATTTTACCGAGGCTTGAAGCTTAGAATAAAAAATTATACCGCCGTTTACCATGTAATACCCTGCGAATTTCAACTAGCTCTTGAACTTCATGAACAACATAAAAAACCAGGTAGTTCTCGACAAGCAGAATTCTATAACTCAAGTATTTTAATCGAGTGTCTTTTGGTACAACCCCCATGTAAGGGAAATCTTCAAGCTTTAAGATTGATTGATCAACATGGTCGAGAAAACTAGTCGCGGCTGAAGGATTATCTGAAAGAATATACTCAAAGATATCAATCAAATCTTTTTCAGCAGTGGGAAGGTACTCAATGCTGAACTTGTTATCCATTGACTCTGGACCTCAGTTTTTCCATTACTTCTCTGTGAGTTTTTCTTGGAACTTTTTCGGCTGCTTGTGCCTCGGCTTCACCTAATTTTTGATATAGTTCAATCATTGCTTGCTGCTTTTCATAGAGAGCAAGGCTCATAACAACTAAGTCACCCTGACCATTTTTCGTCATGAATACAGGTTGGCCTTCCTTATGGCAAATATCTGCTATTTGATTGAAATTATTGCGAAGGTCAGATACTGGTTTAATAATAGGCATAAAGAACACTCCTTATCATTATATCTATAGATATTATATCATAATAATGATAAAAATATAATGTATGTATTTACGCCGACATTCGTATAACACTGGACCGTTATATGACAGATGGCGTAAAAAGCGGCCATCCGTGGCCGCATAATGTATAATAGGTTAATTAAGAGACATAAGAAACAAAAGATTTAAATTAAACACTTTCAAGCGGTTTTTATTGGATTTTTGAATAAGTACTTTTTAAAAAGTATACCCATTGTGAGTCCAAAAATAATATTACCTATCATATGCAAATAGTAATCATTTATAGGTCTGGGATTAATTAATTGGGGGCCTTCAATAATTGCCACAAATAAAGTTTCTATAATTCCCCAAGCAATAAGACTGATTAAAATACTTTTAGAGATTAAATAATCTGTACCAAGTATTTTAGTTGAATAATAGAAAAAAACAGAAATAGTGCTTGCAACTAAAAAGCTCATCAATAATCCCAAAATTATTCTGGGTCTATTTAGAGTTACCATTAAACTAGTTAAATGATAAAGGCTATATTTACCAATACCATAATAGATAGATATTTGTGTAAATGTTTCGTATGGTATTGTAGATAAGAAACCTAATACTACTGCTATTAGAGGTTTGTTATATTTCAAAATAGAACCATTCCTTAATAATATAATACCTTCACTTTAGTTTAACTAATTATTTACTATTTATGTATTAATAAGACTGTACATTAGATTAAGTGTTTAGGCGAAATACTGCGATAAGCTATAAAGGGAAGCCAATAAAACAAAGACAAAAACAAGAAATGGAGAATTAAAACGAGATAAACACTTTTGGGAGGTCAAATAAATGGAAAAAGTAAATTTGACGGAGAAATTTAATAAGTTCGAACAGCTATGGAGTCCAAAAATTGTTGGGGAAATGAATGAATCATATATCAAGGCTGCAAAACTCAAGGGTGAGTTCATATGGCACAAACACGACAATGAAGATGAACTTTTCTTTGTAGTCAAAGGGAAGCTTATGATAAAACTGCGGGACAAAAATATTCAATTACAGGAAGGGGAATTTTTAATAATTCCCAAAGGAGTCGAACATTTACCTGTCGCTGAAGAGGAAGTTCACGTTATGTTGATTGAACCAAAGTCAACATTGAATACGGGTAACATAAAAAATGAGAAGACTCATGAGAATTTAGATTGGATTTAATTTTAATCTGGGGTTAGTGCGGTACTTCGTATAACTTAGTTTCCCGTGCGGCGCGCGGTAGCACAGGCAGCGAAGTTGGTTTAATAGCAGTGGCTGATCCATTCGCGCCACACTACCAGGCCCAAGTGGCGCAAGCGCACCGTCTCACTCTAGGGCCCGATGGCGTCGGGAAGCCGGGGACGTTAAAAAAGACAAAGAGACGAAATCAACTGTTGAAGTTGCTCAAGAAGAAACGCGGAAAGACCAGCTATATGGTTTTTGAAACCTATAAAAATAATATTTTTAATAATTCATTAAATCATTACCCGCGCCTTCCATGGCGCGGAAAAAGAGAATAATATAATACGAGGTGGCTCGCGATGAAAAGAGCATTACTGGTAATTGATGTTCAGAATGAATACTTCACAGGAAAATTACCTATTTCATACCCACAGGATAGCTTTACTAATATATTGAAAGCTATGGAAGCAGCCAATGTGAACAATATAGATATTATTGTTATACAACATACTGCTCCACAGAAAGATTCAACCTCCTTTGTAAGAGGAAGCAAGGGATGGGAATTACATACCAAAATTAAAGAAAAAGAATATAGTCACCTAATAGAAAAAAACCTACCAGGCAGCTTTACAAATACTGATCTAGAAAAATGGCTTCGGGAGAGGAATATTGACACAATCACAATATGTGGATATATGACTCAAATGTGTTGTGATACAACTGCACGACAAGGAATTCATCAAGGATTTTCAGTAGAATTCTTATCAGATGCTACAGGAACACTTGATATAGCCAATTATGCAGGGAAAATAAAGGCAGAAGAACTACACAAGGCAACACTGATTACCCAAGCAATGAGATTCAGCAGAGTATTATCTACTGACAAATGGATTAATACATTAAAGAAATAATAAATTGATTAGTATCAAGCTAGGTCTATGGTGCTTATTATCTGAAGAGGTTGAATTTGTATGAGTAAAGAGAAAAACGGGACCGTTAGTGACATTGCCCTTGAAAGCAATTCTATTGGGTCGATATAACCATTGGAGGGACTACATAATGGATTATAATCAGGTTGTTCAAAGATTAGCTGCATGCGGATTGGATTGTAGTCGATGTGCAGATTACAAAAACGGGGGAATTAGGGAATTATCTGCAAAGCTATCGGGGCTATTAAACGGGTATGACAGATTAGCAAAAATTAAGTCAGAGAAAATTCCCGCCTTTGAAGGATATGAAGAGTTCAAGAAAGTTATAAATATGTTTGCTGAGGCATCATGTGGAGGTTGTAGAAGTGATAATGTAAAATGTCCCATTACTTGTCATGCCAAGACATGTCATAAAGAGAAAAAGGTGGATTTTTGTTTTCAATGTAATGAATATCCATGTAATAAACAGTTTGAAGGGAAACTAAGAGAAAGATGGATAAATATAAATAACAGGATCAAGGAAATAGGAATCATAAACTATTACTTGGAGCAGAGTAAACTTCCAAGATATTAAGTTATTTTGGATTCCACAAAAAACTATGGAATATTGGCCTGGTCTTCGCCTTAGCCGCCGTGGGACGTCGGGAATTCAGGGCTGTTATACGAAATGGTGGCGTAAAGACTTATTCAACCCAGTTTTGAAGATGCAGTTTTGGAATTCTGCTAAACTTCTTAGTATTATTAGTGATTAAAACAAGATTTTCGGAAAGTGCATGCGCTGCAATCAATAGATCGTATGCTCCAATTATTTGTCCTCTTTTTTCAAGGGTAGCACGAATGAAATTCACTTAAGCGATTTTATTGCGCTCTTGATGTTGACTTTTATAAATTCCATATTGAAGCTTGGCGAATGTAATTGATGAAATACATACATCACCTACATTCAGTGATTTAAAGGTTTGAAAGACTTTTATAGGTGGTTTTTCTTTGATTATATAAATACATATATTTGTATCAAGCATGTATTTCATTCTATAATCCATTATTCATTTTCATCCATTTCATTGCAAGAGCCATTTTTCGGCTTCTTCTCTACTCTCATACATTCTGAAATGATTACCTTTATTCGTTTCGAGAGCAAATTCTCTAAATATGCCTCTTTGGGTGATCTCATTGGGGATAACAGCAACTGCTTTGATATTATAGTTCATGAACTTTTGAAGAATATTTCCTGCAGCTTTTGTTTTAAGCTTGAAGAAGTTATCAGACAAAGCATTATAGTGGATCATGAGCAGATACTATGCCCTAACATTTGCTATTTCATGGGGCGGTATCCTTGTTTTAGTTGGACCTGGTGGAATCCCAGGCACCAGGGAGGAATTCGAAAGGCTATATCCGGTCGTGATCTTGGCGTTACTTGCCGGTCCTAGCGCCGCAAGTCTTCTGTTGACTGGTCTCGTCCATGGACGGGCGGGTCTGCGTAAGCTGCTCTCGCTGTTGCTCAAGTGGAGAGCGGGCATTCGCTGGTACGCGTCCGCGCTTCTGATCGCACCGCTTTTGTTTACGGTTATAACTTTTGCGTTCTCCCTTCCCTTCCCCGAGTTTCTTCCCGGGATAGTTACTACGGATGATAAAGCATCTCTTCTTCTTCTAGGTATTGTGGCGGGGCTTATAGGGGGCTTCTTGGAGGAATTAGGTTGGACAGGGTTTGTTTTGCCCAATTTGAGACAACATTACAGTGTATTTATCACCGGGCTTATCATGGGCGTTGTGTGGGGAGCATGGCACTTACTTATTAACTTTTGGAGCAGCGGTAGTTCTTCCGGAGCGCTCTGCCGGTTCTCTTGCTGCATTCGCTCTTCTTCTCTATAGGGATACTGCCAGACTTCAGGATACTCATGGTGTGTGTTTACGACCATACCGAGAGTCTACTAGTGGCGATACTCATGCATATGAGTCTCATTATCAGTAATGTTGTCCTCGTGCCTTCGGCGTCAGGGGTCCACTTAGTTACCTGGTCCCTCGCATTGGCCGCTGCGCTATGGATAATCATCGCCGCGGTCGCCGTGGTAAAGCGGCTATAGATTATGCTCATAACACACAATCAGATATTTACAAACTTTGTTGCAATATTCTCGCTGAATGTTCTGTCATGCTCTACAAACACAATAGTCGGTTGGTATTCAAGCAACAGTTCTTCAATCTGTATACGAGAAAGTACATCAATATAGTTAAGTGGTTCATCCCAGATATATAGATGCGCTTGTTCGCATAGACTTCTGGCAATCAGCACTTTTTTCTTTTGTCCTCCACTAAAATCCGAAATATCTTTTTCAAATTGCAGTCTTGAAAAATCGAGTTTTCGAAGAATTGCCTTAAAAAGACTTTCATCAATATTGACGGTAGTGGCATAATCGCTCAGATTTCCTTGAAGAAAAGATGTCTCCTGCGGAACATATGATATTTTAAGCTGGCTACCTTTTCTGAAAGAACCTGAAAAGATTATTTGCTCTCCACAAATAAGTTTTAAGATGCTTGATTTCCCAGAACCGTTTCTTCCGTAAAGTGCAATTCGGTCACCCTGTTCAATAGTAAAGCTTACTCCTGTGCAAGCGGCCGTTTCACCATAATATATTGAGATATTTTCAAGTAGTGCAAGCCTGCCGTCGTGATATGGAATTGGGGACATCTTCAAATTGTCCTTGCTTTCGATATTTTTCAGAAGCTTCGATTTTTCTTCTATTGCCGCTTGCTGTCTAACCTCGATTGCTTTTGCACGTGACATCATTTTAGCAGCCTTATGACCAATATATCCCTTGTCAGGCTTCACTCCGGACGCTTGTTTACCACCAGTTTTAGTTTTTTCTGTTTTATCAGACCAATCGGAAACCTTTCTCGCCGCTTTTGTCAAACCCTAATACAATTGTCAAGGAAGGACCTGTCATGAGATACTAAAATAAAGCCCTTTTTCAACTTCAAATAATCACTGACGATCCTTCGACCGTTCAGATCAAGGTGGTTAGTTGGCTCATCAATTAATAAAAAGTTATTTTCTTTAAGAAAAAATGCCGCTAGCAGCACTTTAGTTTGTTCGCCATTGCTCAGAGTATAAAACGGACGATACAAAACATTGTCAGAAACCTCAAGAAGATTTAGCTCCCGCATAACTTTCCAATGAAGACAATCGGGACATATGCTTTCAATTACATTAATGGTATTGATTTCTTTATTTGCCAACTCGTACGGAAAATATTCAAAGTTGACACTTGCGGAAATACTGCCATCATATTCATATTTATTAAGTAACAGATGGAGAAAGGTTGTCTTTCCTCTGCCGTTTCTGCCAGTGAAGCCCAATTTCCAATCGGTGTCTATCTGAAAGCTTACATTCTCAAAGATATTATCATAACTGCCATCATACGCGAAGGTCAGATTCGCAACATTTATCAGAGACATAATTTTATCCTCCTGTGCAAAAAAAATGGGCTGCAAGAAAGCTAATTCTCGCAGCTCGTAAATACACAGCAAAGCTCAATTCATATGAGGTATAGTAAGGGTGTATTATTTGAGCGAAAAGAGATTGTAACTTTCTTGCATAAGCACAACAAAACAAGGCGGGATCTCACCGTTTCAATAATTTTGTTATGCTTTATCATATTTAGCAAGAATTAGTTACGCATCTTTTCAACTCCAATCTTTTATTCTTATTCTATTATCCAATATTGGCTTAATAAAATCAATGTGGATATGATATAACAGCTGTTGAGGTAGTATTTCGGGAGGTTATAATAATGCCAATTAATTATTATAAGTATCATGCTTTAGGCAATGATTATATCGTAATTGATCCCAATAAAACAGAAATCAACCTGACTGAATCAAATATCAAACTAATATGCCATCGTAATTATGGTATAGGTTCTGATGGAATTTTATATGGCCCCATAATTGATGAGAATGAGATAATACTAAAAATATATAATCCGGATGGAAGTGAAGCAGAAAAAAGCGGAAACGGGATTAGGATATTTTCAAAGTATTTATTTGATGCCAAATATATTTTAGAGAAACATTTCATCTTAAATACTTTGGGCGGAAAAGTATCAGTTGAATTGTTGGATGAGAAAGCAAAATTGATCAAAGTTGATATGGGAAAGGTAACTTTTATAAGTAACCTTATTCCAGTAGTGGGAGATATACGTGAAGTTGTTGACGAGGTTTTACAGTTGAATGAAGGAAAATATAAAATAACCTGCCTATCTATTGGTAATCCTCATTGCGTAATACCATTAGAGAATATCTCAGAAGAACTTGTAAAAAGAATCGGGCCCACAATTGAAAACCATACTATTTTTCCTCAAAGGATTAATATACAACTATTAAAAGTAATTGATAGAAACAATATACAAATAGAAATCTGGGAACGTGGTGCCGGTTATACTCTAGCTTCAGGTAGCAGCAGTTGTGCTGCTGCAAGTGCCGCGTACAAATTAGGTTTAATTGATAACAAAGTTAAAGTACACATGCCAGGAGGGGTTATCCAAATAGAAATAAGGCCAGATGGCCATGTGTTTATGACCGGTACAGTTACAAGTGTTTCTACGGGAGAATTCACAAAAGAATTTTGGGAGCAACTTAGATGAGAGCTGTTACGTCATATAACACTATATTGCCGCGAGGGCGCGGTAGCGGTTCTCAGAGGCGATTACCTTAAGGTCGGAAGAAGTTGTGAGTGCGGGAACGTTATCTGCAATCGCTGAAGTAATTTAGAAAGAGAAAGTAATCATCTTTTTCTAATAGGTATCCATATTTGACTTTTAAAAGATGGCGAAGAAACATCATTATTCTCATTCCACAAGATTTCAGGACCTTTTGCTATTTCATAGTGTGAGGATGGAAACCATTCCGAATAGATTCGACCCCAAATACTTTGGAGTGTATCAGGAAATGGGCCGACTGATTCAAATACTGCCCATGTAGAGGCTGGGACTTCTAGTTGAATCAGACCAATCGGACATTCCTTAGTCGTTGCTACCCCTATATAGTGATCAAGCTCACCTTTTTCCTCCATTCGGCTTTCAGAAAAATTTGTGGATGCTTGAATTAACCCAAGAGGCTCCACATTGGAAAGATCTTTTAGTTGCTTTATTGTTTCATTGTTTAAACTTTTCCACATAGCGGCAATCTCCGGATTAATCCCTTTGAAAACTATAGGAACTCTTTTTTTGATACCCACTATTTTAAAAGCATCTTTTTCTTCAATATGATATTTCATTACATTTCCCCCTTTAATTGATAATTGAAAGGCCATTCGAGGATAAGCATTTAGCGATTGCCCACAATTTTTACATTCAGAAGGTGTTATTCCATGAATGTTTTGAAATGCCCTTGAGAAAGAATCTGGTGAGCTGTATCTATATTTAATCGCGATATCAATTATCCTAATGTCACTGTTGCATAGTTCAAAAGCTGCAAGAGTGAGACGTCTGCGGCGGATATACTCAGAAAGAGTAATACCTGCAAGAAAAGAGAACATTCTTTGAAAATGGTATTCCGAGCAAAAAGCTAACCTGGCTGCTTCTTTTAAGTCAATATTGCCAGTAAGATTCTCTTCGATATAGTTTATTGCGTCATTCATTTTTTCAATTGAATCCATATAATTTGGCCTCCCCTCTTACCAATAGAATATCAGAAGTTATTTAGATATATCCGACATTTTGTGCACAGTTTTGAGGGGCATTTGTTTAAACATTAAAGAATAATGCATGTCGTGCCTTCGCCTTAAAGCCGGAAGACGTTGGCACTGCGAGACCGTTAGTTATATGAAATCGCGTTAAATGACAGCTTGTATTCGCAAAAAGACTATCTATAATTTGGGGGAATTAATACTATGTTTTCAGATGTAGAAACCAAAATAAAGAAAAGAAATAAAATATTGTTTTCTCGTGACAGTCAATGCTTACAAGAGTTGATAAATCTGATTCATATACAAAATCACCGAACACTTGTGATGTGGGCGCTGGATTGTACAAAACTACCTTTGAAACAATTTGAAGCAAAGTATCCCGATGAACTTAGACCCAGAAAGAGTTTGGAGCTTTGTGAGGCTTGGGCAAGGGGTAAAATAAAAATGCCTATAGCAAAACAGGCTATTTTAGATACGCATGCAGTGGCAAAAAAAATTGATGACGGTGAATACATTGCTTTGTGCCATGCAATTGGCCATGCTGGGGCTACTGTACATGTAGAAACACACGCTTTAGGGTTGCCCATCTATGAATTGACAGCAATGGTCTTAAAATACGGAAAAGATAACTTCCAAAAACCGGTCAGCGAAAAGATAAATTACTATTATCACCGCTTGCTGTACTGGCAAGATAATACCGATAAACTTGGATTTGACTGGGCAAATTTTTTATGGGATGACGCCAGTTCTAATAAGAAAAGAATACTATAATCATTATTTGAAAGAAGTGTGGGAAGTGGAAGCGAATTACTGTAATACTAATACACGGTTATATTATTTAGACTGGCTGAGAGTTCTTGTTATTCTTTCATTGATTCCTTTCCACTCTGCCTTGACTTATTCTGGCCAGGGGGATACTTATATTGTCAGTCCGCTTAAAGACATTACAATCATTCCATTTATCTTAATAGTTTCTTCACTGGGAAACTTCTTCATGACTTTATTATTCTTTGTGTCCGGAATTGCTTCATTCTGTTTTCTTCGGATTAAGGGCGTAAAGCAGTATATTTCTGAAAGAAGAAATAAGCTTCTTATCCCTTTTGGGTTAGGAACAATTTTCCTTTGCCCTTTTCAAGCCTATTTCAAAGCTCTTTATGATGGGTTTTCAGGCAGTTTTTTTGAATTTCTTCCTCAGTTTTTTTCCCCAAAAATGGCATATTATTTGGGATATGCTCATTTGTGGTTTTTGTTTTATCTTTTTGTATTCTCTCTAATATGCGTACCTTTATTTGCTGGATGGAAAAATAATCCTCAACTGTTAAAAAACATTTCAGGATTTCTATGCAGCGGCAACAGAATCCTAATTCCGATGGCCTTTATATTAATCGCAGAAGTAACACTCATGCCATTTTTTCAAGGACAGTTTATCTTAATAGGAGATTGGGCAAATGATGTAGTATACTTGAGTTTTTTTATTTTTGGTTACGTCTTTGCGTCCGAAAAAGAGATAGAGGAGAAAGTATATACATACTTTAACATATCAATTTTTCTTATTCCTATCTGCCTGAGTGTGTTATTTTATACATACTGGATGTGGTCCATTGAAGGCTCTACCGATAAGTATCTGACATTCTTATGGGTATGTACAAAAGGAATTTACGAATGCGCAGCAATAATGTTCCTTTTGAGTATAGGGAAAAAGTATCTCAATAAAAAAAGCTCTCTGCTAAGTTACTTAAATAGGGCCTCATTCACTTACTATCTCATGCATTATGTACCTGTAAGCCTTTTTACTTACGTGTTTATAAAGAAAGATATAAACGTATATCTGAAATATACTATGACAGTAATATTGTCATATATTTTTATCGCAGTCTTTTATGAATTTTTCATCAGAAAATTGATGAATAGCCTACGCAATAAACGCGAAAATAATATTCGGAGTTGATTTTCTTGTTTAATGAGTTAGCTGATATTAATAAAAAACCGAAACCTTTTGAGTTTTATACAACCGAAGATCTATGGACGAATGAACATACTTCAAAAAAAATGCTAGAGTTACATCTTAATGAATCAGTTGATGCTGCCTCAAGAAATAGTAATACTATTAATCAATCAGTTTCATGGATTTTCAATCATTTTAAGCTGAACCCAACCTCTAGCATAATAGATTTCGGGTGTGGACCAGGACTTTATACAAATAAATTTGCTGCAAGAGGAGTTAGTGTTACGGGGGTGGATTTTTCAAAGAGGTCAATCGATTATGCGCAAAACGCAGCGTCAGAAAAAGGATTGAAAGTAAAATACATTCTTAAGAACTACATTCAATTCGATACAGACGAGCAATATGATCTCATAACAATGATCATGTGTGATTTTTCAGCTCTAAGTCCAACTCATCGAAGAATTATGTTGGAAAAGTTTAAAAAACTCCTAAAACCTAATGGAAGAATTCTTCTTGATGTATATTCATTAGCGTTTTTTAACAAAAAACAAGAATTTGCTGCATACGAATTTAATTCTATGGATAATTTTTGGTCTCCAGAAGACTATTACTGTTTTATAAACACAATGAAATATGATGATATAAAAGTTTGTCTCGACAAATATACAATCATTGAAAAGAAACAAAAGCGTGTTGTATATAACTGGTTCCAATGCTTCAGTAAAGATACTATCCGGAAAGAATTTGAAGAAAACGGTCTGATTATTGATGAATACTATTCAGATGTCTCAGGTCAAGATTATAACTCCGAGTCTCTTGAATTTGCAGTTGTTGCAATAAAATAGCAATAACCATATCGGACCTGAAAAGAGGGATATGAAATTTATAATATATTATTAGTTGAAGATGATTTAAATTGAAAGGGACAGCGTTCTGGTTGTCTATTCCGATGACCTGCAATGGAAGGTGGGCGATATAATTGCTCTGAAGCTTTCCACCGGCCAAAAAAATGTGACGATTGCCGGGATACTGTCCACCAGCCCCTTTAATGGAGAACCCGGAACGCAGACTGTGATTTGCTCTGAAAAAACATTTCAGGAATTGACCGGAGAACGGGGATACACCATTATTGATATACAGCTTGCAAATGGTGCGGACGACAATACAGTATCCCAGATACGGAGTCTGACCACATCTCAAATGGCTTTTTCTGACCGGCGACAAAGTAATGAGGAAGCCAAGGCTGCATTTTATTCCTTTGCCATTTTCATCTACGGATTTTTAGTAATCATTGCATCCATTACGGTGTTCAACATCGTTAACAGTATGAACACCAGTGTTTCCAGCAGGATGAACCAGTATGGCGTGATGCGGGCGGTTGGAATGTCTGGCAAACAGCTTCACCATATGGTAATCGCAGAAGCCGGTACATATACGGTCTGTGGATGCTTGACAGGCTGTGTTTTGGGTCTGCCCCTGCACAGATTTATATTCCGCTCTATGATTACCTCAAGATGGGGATTGCAGTGGCAGCCTCCGATTGCTGCGCTTGCTATTATAATTGGCATTGCTGTTTTGGCCACGATTTTGTCTGTAATCGGCCCGGTGAAGAAAATCAATAAAATGGACATAGTGAATGTAGTAAATGCACAATAGACATATAGTATGCAACAAGTTGCGTTTAGCTGTATAGCTTCTTATGTATTAGCCCATAGGAGGGTTCCAATAATGAATATAAAGATATACTACTTCTCTGGAACAGGAAATTCATATGTCGTGGCAAAGGATATCGCAAAGAAAATCAAGGCGGATTTAGTGTCTATCCCAAAAGTTATGAACAAGGACAGTATAGATATTGATGCTGAAAGTATAGGAATCATCTTCCCATCGTACTTAGCAGCATTATCGGGTCTTCCCCTTATAGTAGAGCGGTTTGTTAAAAAAATAGCTAATATTGAATCAGTACATATATTTGCAGTTTGCACCTGTGGAGGGTATGAATGTGTTAATGCGCTTCCGCCACTGAATAAATTAAAACAGCTCATAAAATCGTGTGGCGGAAAGCTATCAGCCGAGTATTCCGTTAGACTTCCTATGAACAACTTGGATTATGATCATATTCCTATTCCTATAGTCAGGGATCACGATGTTATAATTAATAATAGTAAAAGTAAAATTGATGATATATGTAATCGGATCATAAAGAAAAAAAGCACCAAATACAAAATGGCAAAAATTCTGTTTAATTTACTTATGACGCCGTTATATACACTGATGCGGCAGCCTGTAATAAATGTCCTACAAGAAAAAGCAAAAGAGCCAATGGATACTAAACTAAAATACTTTGAACTGATTCCATTAACAGATAAAAGTATTATCGTGGATGAAAAATGTAATGGTTGCGGAACATGTGTAGAAGTTTGTCCTGTAAATAATATTAAAATTGTTGATAAAAAACCGGAATTTCAACATAGGTGTGAGATGTGTTTTGCATGTGACGAATGGTGTCCGTCCAATGCAATTCATCATTGGAGCAGACCTGAAGGCGTAAAGTACCATCATCCGGAAGTAAAAATTTCTGAGATGCTATTTAGGTGAAATAGTATTGTATGCTAATTAATCAGAATTACTATAAATGGGATTTATAGTAATGGAGGAATAGTTGATGAAATTTAAGAAAAAAGGTGTAATCACTGCTACTATGAATATCGCGATTATTCTATTGTAGATTTAAAATGAAATAAACCTATGGGAAGGAGGAATAATCATGAAGGTCCCGGCCGTTGTCCTCAAGGCCGGGTGGAAATATCTGACTATGAAAACGGAGGGAACAACGATGATCAAAGAACTTATTAAGAAAAACCGTACATATAGAAGATTTTATCAAGATGTAAAAATTAGCAGACAGATACTTGAAGAATTGATAGATTTGGCTCGTTTATCTTCATCAGGGGGCAATTTGCAATCATTAAAATACATTGTTTCTTACGAAGAAGACAAAAATAAGTCGATTTTTCCATATTTAAGATGGGCTGGTTATTTGAATGATTGGGATGGACCAATAGAAGGTGAAAGGCCTTCAGCCTATATTGTCATGTTAGGGGATAAAGAGATTAGTTCTAATTATTATTGGGATCATGGAATCGCTTGCCAGAGTATTCTTTTAGGGGCTTGTGAAAAGGGCTTGGGAGGCTGCATGTTTGGCTCTGTTGATAGAGAAGGCCTCAAGAAGTCTCTTAAGATTTCAGAGAGATACGAGTTAATACTGGTAATTGCTCTAGGAAAGCCAAAGGAGATTGTTGTATTAGAAGAAGTAAACGATTCGAAAAACATAAGATATTGGCGTGATGAACAAGGGGTTCATCATGTGCCTAAAAGGAAATTGCAGGATATCATAATAAATTGATGTATCAGATAGCGGATTAGCGTGTTTAGCTACGAATAGTAAAAGCTTTTTATATAACATATATGTGAAAGAAGGCTTGTAGAGTGAAAAATCAAATAAAAGAATTGGTATTGAGTCTTGGCGCGGATGTGTGCGGCTTCGCTAATGTTAACCGTTTTTCAGAAGCACCTGCAGGTTTCCACCCAAGAGATATTTTCCCCGACTGCAAATCAGTCATCGTGTTCGGCCTTGCTCTTCCCAAAGGGCTGACAAAGATCAAACCGACAATGATATACGGCCATTTCAACTACGGCACATGCCCGGAAGTTGATTGGGTCGCGTTAAAAGCAGCAAAAGAGATTGAAAGGCTCTGCGGCGGATTCGCTGTGCCGCTTCCCTCAGACGGCCCTTATGAGTATTGGGATGCGGAAAAACTGGAAGGCCGCGGCCTTATTTCCATGAAACATGCCGCCGTACTCGCAGGACTCGGAACGCTCGGTAAAAGCACCTTGCTGTTAAATGAAAAGTACGGCAATATGCTGATTTTGGGAGTAGTTCTTACAGAGCTCGACCTTGCTTCCGACCCACTTGCAGAGAGTATCTGCCTTGATGGTTGCAACATTTGTATCAAAAACTGCCCCTCGCAGGCATTGGACGGAAAACGCGCAAATCAGACAAAATGTAGGCCGAATACATACGGAACCAATACCAGAGGCTTTAACACTGTTAACTGCAATAAATGCAGAGTAGTCTGCCCAATGAGGTTTGGAAAAAATGAACTGGAGAAAAAACATGGGCAAAATTCAAGCTTATAAAATTCAAGCTTATATTGAGAAATAAAAACATGTTAAAAATATTGGGATGCTTATCTGAGATAAGATAGCCAATTGAAAATCTGGATTGGAGGTTAAAACGTGAAGATTTATCAAGTGGATGCTTTTACAGAGAGGCCATTCAAGGGGAACCCTGCGGCTGTCTGTATTCTGGAGGAATATCCAATTGAAAAGTGGATGCAAGATGTAGCCGGTGAGATGAATCTGGCCGAAACTGCCTTTCTTGTTCCGGCGAATGATGGTTTTGGATTACGCTGGTTTACCCCAAATTCTGAAGTTGACCTTTGTGGACATGCAACATTAGCGAGTGCCCATATTTTGTGGGAAAAAGGATATTTAAAACAAAATCAGGAAGCTAAATTTTTCACTAAAAGCGGACTGCTTACAGCCAAATTAGAAGAAGGCTGGATTCAGCTTAACTTTCCGGCGACACCTGAAGAGAAAATCAAGGCCCCATCGGAGCTCATAGAAGCGCTGGATATTACTCCTATTTATATTGGGAAAAATATTTTCGATTATTTAATTGAAGTTGAGTCAGAGGAGATAATCAAAAATATTACACCTGATTTTACAAAACTAATGAAAGTACCAATGAGAGGAGTAATTGTAACGGCAAAATCTACGGAATACGATTTTATTTCACGATTTTTTGCCCCCGAGGTCGGAATATTTGAAGACCCAGTGACTGGGTCTGCTCATTGTTGTTTGGGACCCTATTGGAAGAAAAAACTAGGTAAAGACAGATTTGATGCATACCAGGCATCTGAAAGAGGCGGAGAATTGAAAGTTCAGGTGGCTGGTGATAGGGTGCTGATTTCAGGAAAGGCAGTTACGGTTATGGAAGGCAGTTTATTATACTAATATAACTCCAAGCTATTATGAATATCATGCTCTGGGGCAATGAAGAGTTTTGGGAAAAACTCTTATGAAAAAAGGAGATAAAATTTAATGATTTCAATCCAGTTTGCAGCTGTATCAGATTTAATATCATTAGCAAAGCTATTTATAGAGTTGGTTGGAGGCAAAACAGATATTTCTAAAATGAGGGAACAGTTCGTTTTTATGGAATCTAATCCCGATTACATAGTATTAGTTGCGAAAGAAGGAAATGGGGCAGTCGGTTCAGTTATGGGAATAATATGTCATGACCTGGTTGGTAATTGCAACCCGTTTATGGTAGTTGAGAACGTGATAGTATCGAGTGCTCATCGGGGGAAAGGAATTGGCAGGAGGCTCATGGAAAGAATTGAGGAAATTGCGGTTGAGAAAAGCTGCGATTACATAATGTTTGTTTCCGGAAACGATAGAAAAGGTGCGCATGGATTTTACGAGTCTATCGGTTATAGGCTGGATGTTGTACAAGGGTTTAAAAAATATCTTTAATGGACTAAGACAGGCAGTGATTTTATTGTTTTAAAAGGATAACACGCAGAATTTAGAATGTGGGTGTTCAACTTTTAGTATTATCAAGGGATGGTTTTATGATATTATCGGCTTGAGAATGAAGAGGATTGAAAACCTTGATTGAATTTAAAGCCAATAATACGGAAGGACAAGGATAATAGTGAGTAAAATAAACTTATATGACATAGGGCTTTCACAGAGCTATATTCAGGAAGCCGCAATGTTTGGGGAAAATCTGAATTTAGCGAGAGTTTCCTCACAACACCAGCATATATACAAAGTCATAACCGAGGAAAAAGAAATACAGGCCGAAGTCTTGGGAAAATTGGGCTATTTGGCCTCAAGCCCAAGTGAGTATCCTGTTGTAGGCGACTGGGTATTAGTTGACCGTACCCTTGATGACAGGGGTAACGCAATAATTCATCGCGTGCTGACCCGGAAGAGTTTTTTTGAGCGCAAAGCGGCAGGAACCGGATATGAGCGGCAGATAGTCGCTTCCAACATTGACACAGTATTTATTTGTATGTCGCTTAATAAAGATTACAACCTGCGGCGTCTGGAACGGTATCTCTCAATTGCCTGGGATAGCATGGCAATACCCGTTATCGTTCTTACAAAGGCAGATTTATGTGATGATATCAAAACAAAACTTATGGAGATACAATCAGTAGCTTTCGGCGTGGATGTAATTGTAACTTCAAGCATGATTGCCGACGGTTATACCAGTATACTCAATTACTTGCAAAAAGGAAAAACCATAGCATTTATTGGTTCCTCAGGCGTGGGTAAATCTACTCTCATAAACAAAATAATGGGTAAGGAAGTGCTTGCAACAAAGGGAATCAGGGATGACGACGATAAAGGCAGGCATGCTACTACTCACAGGCAGCTGCTTGTTTTGCCGGGCGGAGGTGTGGTAATCGATACTCCGGGCATGAGAGAGATACAGATTGCCGGAGCCGATCTATCTAAGTCTTTTGCTGATATTGAAGAGTTAGCGAAGAATTGTCATTTCAGAGATTGCAGGCATGAAGCAGAGCCGAAATGCGCTGTAAAAAAAGCTGTCGAGGATGGAGTTTTATCCGATAAGCGATTCGCAAACTACAAAAAGCTGCAGCAGGAAATGATATTTTTGGAACGTAAAAGTACAATGACTGCAGCACAAGCAGAAAAACACAAAATAATCGGGATGATGGGATCACTTGATGCCTGTAAACAGTTGCAAAAAAACAGCAAAAAGCAAAGGTGAGTTGGTGAAGCAGATAAAACTGACTGAAAACTGACTGAAAACTGACTGAAAACTGACTGAAAACTGACTGAAGAAAAGGAAACATTAAAGCAGTATAAGGCGGGATTTCAATGCTTATAAAAGGGTTTAAATTTGGTATGCTATTGCAGCTTGCTGTAGGACCGGTATGCTTTTTTATATTTCAGTTGGCAAGTACGAATGGTTTCCTGCCGGCAGCGTCAGGAGTATTGGCAGTTGTATTAGTTGATGGTATTTATATTCTTGCAGCAATAATTGGTATTGCTTCGATAATTGAAAGGCAAAATATAAAAATTGTTTTAAGGTATTTTGGCGCAATAATATTGTTTATTTTCGGGCTCAATATTTTACTGGATGTATTCTCGGTTCATATTTTGCCTGCTTTTACATTCGCAAAACCGTCACATTTAAATGGTTCATTCTTAAAAGGTTTAATATTAACAGCATCAAACCCGTTGACAATAGTATTTTGGGCTGGTGTGTTTTCAGTAAAAATAGTTGATGAAAACATGGAAAAGTCAGATATCTATGTCTTCGGAATCGGAGCGCTGCTCTCAACGTTATTATTCTTATCAGTTGTTGCCGGGGCGGGAAGTCTCACCCAACAGTTTTTATCAGAGAATCTGAGAAAGATATTAAATATAATAGTTGGCATTGTTTTAATTTGTTTTGGTTTAAAAATGCTGTCGAAGAAACAATTTAAGGAGAGATAAAATGGAGTGGCTGGTTAAGAACAAGCAACACAACAGCAGAAAATGTCTGGTTTGCGGATTGAAAAATGAATTTGGGCTTAAAGCTTCATTTTACGAACTTGAAAACAATGAAGTAGTTGCTATATTTAAACCACTTGAAGAACATCAAAGTTACCCCGGAAGGTTACATGGGGGGATAGCAGGGGCGATTTTAGACGAAACAATCGGACGAGCAATTATGACGATAGATGATAAGCTTTTTGGTGTGACTGTTGAGTTGAATTTAAAATACAAAAAACCTGTCCCGTTAAATGAAGAATTAAGGGCTGTCGGTAGAATAACAAAAGATTCAAGCAGGTTATTCGAAGGGTCGGGAGAAATACTGCTTAAAAATGGAGATGTGGCTGTCATTGGTTATGGGAGATACATGAAAATACCGATAGATAAAATGACTGAATTTGATGAAGAAAAAGAAGAATGGAAGGTATCTCTATCAGGTAAAGATCCGGTTACTATTGAGCTCTGATACTTCACGGATCTCTTTGTCAGAGGTATAAACCGGTAAGTGAGAAGAGGTGAACTGATTGTACTGGGTTTATATTTTAGAATGTAAAGACGGTACTTTATATACAGGTTGGACTGTTAATATCGAAAAAAGATTAGCAAGCCATAACCGGGGCAGCGGTTCAAAATATACACGAAGCAGGTTCCCGGTAATACTAAGGTATGTTGAGAAATGTCCGACCAAGAGTGAGGCCTTAAAAAAAGAATATTATATTAAGCAATTATCCAGGGAAGATAAACTCAAGTTAGTAGGAAAGGGGATTCATCCATGAGCAAGTACTGGAGCAAAGCCATAAAAAATATTGAACCATATACCCCCGGGGAGCAGCCGCGGGGGAGAAAATTCATTAAGCTGAATACCAACGAAAACCCCTACCCGCCATCTCCTTTGGTGATTGAGGCGATCAAAGAGGCTGCGAACGATAACTTGAGACTCTATCCTGACCCGTACGGGGAAGTATTAAGAACTACCATTGCCGGCTATTATAATTTAAAAAGCGACCAGGTCTTTGTCGGTAATGGTTCTGATGAAGTGCTGGCCTTTACTTACCTGGCCTTCTTCAATCCTCAGGAGCCTATTCTTTTCCCCGATGTGACTTACAGCTTTTATCCGGTTTACTCCTCCTTATTCCGCATCGGATATGAACTGATACCTTTAAATGAAGATTTTACGATTCCTGTGGAAATGTTCAAGAAAAAAAACGGTGGGATAATATTCCCCAATCCCAACGCGCCTACCGGCATATACCTGGATTGTCAGGGGATAGAAGACATCTTGAAAAACAACCTGGAAAAAGTTGTTGTGATTGATGAGGCCTATATTGATTTTGGGGGGGAGTCAGCCCTGAAACTTCTGGATAAGTACCCCAACCTCTTGTTGATAAGAACCTTGTCCAAAGCCCGCTCCCTGGCCGGAATGCGCATCGGCTTTGCTCTTGGGCATGAGGATTTAATCGAAGGGCTAAACCGGGTAAAAAGCTCATTTAATTCATATACGCTCGACCGCCTGGCTTTAACCGCAGCGGAGGCATCTTTCCAGGATGAAGCTTACTTTCAGGAAACCAGAGATAAAATAATCAAGACCAGGGAAAGAGTATTTCAGCAACTGGTCAAAATGGGATTTAAAGTGATACCTTCGATGTCAAACTTCCTTTTTATCAGTCATCCCACAGTGCCGGCCGTTACCATTTTTCAGGAGCTTAGGGCAAAGGGCATTCTTGTCAGACACTTTGATAAACCCAGGGTAGAAAACTATCTGAGAGTCAGTATCGGAAGTGATGAAGAGATGGAGGCCTTCCTGCAAGCCGCCGCTTCAATCCTGCACGATCTTGCCATAAAACGGTGAATTGACGGTACACTGATCCAAGCACATAGTTAACAAAATACACAGCTTAGTCCTCCTTGACCTGTTGGAAAGAAAGGAATGAAAGGTATGGATATTAAGCTGATAAACTATGAGGATGAACACCAGAGGTATATCGAGTACTGGGAAAAGCAAGGCGAAATGTTTAAGTTCCCCGGTAATACCAGGTTGTCAAAACTGTATATGATTAAATTCGAGGGCAAAATTGTAGGCTGCACCTGGTTAACAGAGCTTGACCTGTCAAAACCGGAAGCGATACTGGGGGTGTACCTCGGGGAGCGGAACTACAGCGAAAAAGGACTGGGCCAGTATGTAGTAAAGTTGGTTTTAAATAAGGCCTTTAATGAATTCAGCTATTCCAAATTAAGTTTGCATGTACAGGAGAAAAACAAGAAAGCCGTCAATTGTTATAAAAAATGCGGATTTAAAAAAGTAAAAGATTATCCACTAAATTCTAGCGGCGATTCTGGCGATATAATATATGAGATGTCTTTATCAAGAAGCAAATTTAAAAGATAATAGTATTGACGACGTAGGTTCAAAGGGTAAAGAGACAGAAATAGTGTAATTCATGTTTGGGAAGATGAGGCAATCGATGAAAAAAGGCTTGATGATGGCAGGTTGTATCCTGGTGGTTTTGATATTTGTTTTGTCAATTAAAACACCTGTTGCCGTTGAGGAAAAACAAGGTGTCATTAACAGCGGAGGCAGTACACTGAAAGAAAGGATCATGCCCCCGGAGGGCTTTGAGAGGATAGAAGCAAAAGAAGGGACCTTCGGCGATTTTTTGAGAAACCTTCCTTTAAAACCGGATGGAACCAAAGTCTTGTACTATAACGGCGGGATAAAAAGAAATGAAGTCTACGCGGCTGTAGTCGATATGGAAATCGGGGACAAGGATCTGCAGCAGTGCGCGGACGCCGTTATCAGGCTCAGGGCTGAATATCTTTATAAAAACAGGCTTTTTCAGAAGATACGTTTTAACTTTACCAGTGGTTTTACCGCAGAATACAGCAGGTGGGCAGAGGGTTATAGGATAATGGTACGGGACAACCAGGCAAGCTGGGTCAAAAAAACGGGGTATTCCGATGGTTATACGACCTTCAGAGCATATCTCGATACCGTTTTTACATATGCCGGAACGCTTTCGCTGTCTGGGGAACTAAAACCCGTTAAGATTGAGCAGATGGAAATAGGGGATGTCTTTATACGGGGAGGCAGCCCCGGTCACTGCGTCATTGTCGTGGACATGGCAGCAAACAAAACAACGGGAGAAAAACTCTTTCTGCTGGCTCAAAGCTATATGCCAGCCCAGGATATTCACATCCTGAAGAATCCGGAAAACAAAGCGCTGAGTCCCTGGTACTCTTTGAATTTCGGGGACTTGCTTCTTACCCCGGAATGGGTTTTTGAAAATGATGAATTGAAAAGATTTATAGATTAGACACAAGATACCGGTTCATGCCGGGTCATTTAAGACAACTGGGGGTGATTTTATGCAGCCGGCCGGATTCCAAAATTCATTACAGCTCTTGCAGACAGCTTACTTATTTACGGTTAAAGCGGGCAAAATCGAAAACCGGCACGAAGATATTGTTTCCGAAAGGATACTGCTCGAACACAGGGCTTACGCAGCTGCAGCCGTAGAATTCTCAGTGATGTTTTTGGAAGCTGTTATCAATGAATTGTTTTATGGCTCCCCCAATTATTTAAACAGCGTACCGTTTACGCTAGGTACGGCCGCCCGGGAAGCAATGATTGATATCTGGAATAAAACAAGTTCACAACATAACCCGCTTTTGAAAAAGTATAACTATTTCCTCCGTGCAGTAGGCAAGGGGCAACTGGGAGAAAGAGATTTTCTATACGAGGAAATTGATAACCTTGTTCAGTTAAGAAATTGCCTGGTGAATTATAAACCGGATATAGAGACAAATCTCATGGGAAGGTTTAACTTAAACCGGATTGCCCGGGAAGGCAGCCCGTTTTTTCCCAATAAATGCCTGGGGTATGGCTGCGCTTTGTGGGCAGTGCGCAGCAGCGTGGGTTTTGCGGACGAAGTTCTGGAAAGGTTAGGATTAACATCAATATTTATGAAATGCCTGGAGGAATACCTCGAACTTATTAAGGATGATTAAGTGGCGCTCATTTTTGATGAAAAATATTATGATATCAATTATATACAGGCAGGGATAACGATGAGTGGTTAGGAATTAAGTGATAGAAAGACACACGGAGTGTGTATAGTTATGGATGATATCAGTAGTGTAATTATATTGGGAGCTATAGTCGCAGCGGCAGCCATGGTATGGTTGGTGCGCAGGTATACAAGAAGAAAGGCAGTAGAGGCTGCGCTGCTGGGCGTGTATACGAATTTGCTCGATCTGTATGGCTATTATTTCTGGTTGGTATCAGCAGTAAATAAGGAAGACCCCGAGATACATGAAAAGGTTAAAATGTTGAAGCGGATCATATTAGGTTATCTTCCCAAGATCAATCATCTTTCTTTTACGCGAGAAATCAGGGATCTCCTGGAGGAAGCTGATACGCCAAAACACAGCGCTGCGGCGGCAAAGTATCGTGCCCTGGAAGCGATACTCAAGAGGATTGAGGCATATATAGGCAAACATCATCTGGCTGTTCCCCCGAAAATTTTACAAAGTAATATTCAGTTAGAGAGCAGGATTAACGTACAGGAAGATGAAGACAGTAATATTTATAATGCCCCGGGATTCATTAACTGGGTGCCCCGCAAGAACAAAAAATAAAAATTCAAGTGCTTGTAACACTACTTCAGCGTTACAGGCGCTTTTTTTGTATTATACTATAACTCAGGGTTTGTACTACCTTAATAAATAGGTATAATATTGGTATATGGAAAGGAGGAAATAATTAATGCCAAACAATGGGCAGGACAGCAGCAGATTTGCACAGTCAAACTTTATCCAGAATATAATCAACGAAGACATGAAAAGCAACAAATATAACGGCCGGGTCCATACCAGGTTTCCTCCGGAGCCAAACGGTTACCTGCATATCGGTCATGCCAAATCCATTTGCCTTAATTTTGGACTGGCTGCAGCCAACCAAGGCCTCTGCAATTTGCGTTTTGATGACACCAACCCCAGTAAAGAGGAGACCGAATTCGTAAAATCTATTGAGGAAGATGTTAAGTGGCTTGGTTTTGACTGGGATGACCGGCTCTTTTACGCGTCCGATTACTTTGACCAGATGTACGAATTCGCCGTGTTACTGATTAAAAAAGGGGAAGCCTATGTCTGTGACCTTAGCCCCCGGGAAATGAAAGAATACCGGGGAACTTTAACCCAACCCGGGAAGGACAGCCCCTACCGCACCCGGACAGTTGAAGAAAACCTCGAATTGTTTGAAGGCATGAAAAGCGGCCGGTTCCCTGATGGCTCCCGTGTCTTAAGGGCAAAAATCGATATGAGTTCCCCTAATCTTAATATGCGTGATCCCGTGCTCTACCGGATTTTACGATCCGCCCACCACAGGACGGGTGACAAGTGGTGCATCTATCCAATGTATGACTACGCTCACCCGATTTCCGATTCAATAGAAGAGATTACCCATTCCATCTGCACACTCGAATTCGAAGACCACCGTCCGCTTTACGATTGGGTACTGGAAAAGCTGGAGATATATCATCCCCGTCAGATTGAATTTGCCCGGCTCAATCTCACCAATACGATTATGAGTAAGCGTAAACTGCGCGAACTGGTGGAAAAAGGATACGTCAACGGCTGGGACGATCCGCGTATGCCGACTATTTCAGGACTGCGCAGGCGTGGTTATACACCTGAGGCTATCCGGGACTTCTGTGATCGAATCGGTGTGGCTAAAAGCAACAGTGTCGTTGACATAGCTTTGCTGGAACACTGCATCAGGGAGGACCTTAACCTGAAAGCGCCGCGTGTCATGGCAGTTCTGCGCCCGCTAAAGGTTATAATAGAAAATTATCCGGATAAACAGGTGGAATGGCTCGAAGCGGAGAATAACCCGGAAAACACCGGGATGGGAAACCGCAAAATACCTTTTTCCAGGGTATTGTATATTGAACAGGAAGATTTCATGGAGAATCCGCCCGGTAAATATTTTCGTCTCGCGCCTGGTCGGGAAGTGCGCCTGAAACATGCTTATATTATTAAGTGCGAAGAGGTCATAAAGGATGAGAAAACCGGTGAAGTGGTTGAACTTCGCTGTACCTTTGACCCGCAGACAAAAAGCGGGGCCGACACCAGCGGGAAAAAAGTGAAAGGCACGATACACTGGGTCTCGGCATCCCACGCCGTGCCTGCTGAGATCAGACTGTATGATTACCTTCTGCTGGAACAGACCGTCGATGAAGATAACGATGAGGAAAATGAAAACTCAGAATTTATATCTAAGTTAAATCCTCATTCGCTCATCCGGCTGACTTCCTGTCAGGTCGAACCGGGTTTGGTTGCGAGCGGGAAGGGACATTACCAGTTTTTAAGGCAGGGTTATTTTTGTGTCGATCCTGATTCTACAGCAAAAAGGCCTGTTTTCAACCGGGTTGTGCAGCTGCGTGACTCCTGGGCTAAAATAGAGAAAAAAAGTTGAAGATGAACTAAAAAAACCGGACCTTTAGTCTCGCGGCAAAGGTCCGGTTTTGATGTGTGGTGTGCGCCCGACAAATCATACTCAGCGGATCAAATCTATAAAATGGTGAAGCATACGGGCGGTAAGTCCCCAGATGAGGTAATTTTCATAATGATAAAAATAAACCGGATATTGTCCTCTTCTCCAGTAATAGTCTCTTCCGTTGGGTATCAGGTGAAAAGGGAAGTCGGCTTCCGGCTGCAGGACTACATTGACCCGGCTCACTGCGGGCGTTGTGTTGAGAAAGAATTCAAGCGGGACATAGAAGACTTCCTCTACTTCCGAGCGGTCGGGATTGATTTTTTTGACGTCTTTGATAAATCCCACAAAGGAATGGATTTTAAGTTGATGAGGTGTTATCAGGATATCAAGAGGTCCCCAGATATCGATATCCGATCTGTCGACTCCCAGTTCCTCTCCCGTTTCCCTAAGGGCTGTATCCTGCGGGCTGCCGTCGTTTTTTTCGGCATGCCCACCCGGAAAGCATATTTCACCCGGCTGACCATTCAGGCAATGGGACCGTACTTCAAACAAAATTGACAGCTTATTATTGTATAAGACAAGAGGAATTAGTACGGCATGTTCCAACAGGACCTGTTTATCCAGGATACCCGGTTCTCTGTTGCGGATCTTATTTATTATTTCCTGCAAGTACTAACACTTCCTTTGTGTTATTGATTTAACAATTATTATTTTTCCTTATTCTATTCTCCATTTTAACAAAATATCAACCTGACGGCAAAAATGATAAAATATATAAGAGTCTAACCGCCATTAATACAAATAAAAAGGGTTGAGATGAATTTATGAAGAAAGAAGTGCAGATAATTAAATATGAAAGGCCGGGCGTGAGCAAGATCAGACCTGACTGGGTAGCACAGGAAAGCAGTATTGCTATTTATCTCAATGGAACCAAACTTACGGAGGTTTTATGTTCCCCCATTTATACGGACGAACTTGCTGCCGGGTATCTTTTCTCTTGCGGTTTGTTGGAAAGGGACACGGAATTCAAGGTTGAACCCGACATAAGCCGAGGTCTTGTTAAAATCGAGGCGACTCGACTAAATCCTGACAAATTAAAGCTTATTCATGACCATCGCTGCAATAACGCAGATACAACAGGCAGGACCGGCAGCATAAATGGTGGGGAGAAAATAAATATCGATGACCTCCTCGCTATAATGGAACAATTGCTGGTAAAATCCGACCTGTTTAAAGAGACGGGAGCGATACACACGTACGCCCTCAAGCTGCCTGAGGGTTTGGTTTTCAGGGAGGATGTCAGCAGAAACAACGCTCTTCATAAGTTGACCGGTTATTGTATCATCAACAGATGCAGCACAAAAAGGGCTGCGCTTTTTACAAGCAGTCGAATATCCGGGGAAATAATGAACAAGGTGAACAGACTTGGCGTCCCGGTAATTGTGTCGCGTGGCGCCCCCACCTCATTAGCTGTCGAACTGGCGGAAAAAACAGGTATAACACTGGTGGGTTTTGCCAGGGGAGGAAGCGCCAATATTTATTCTCACCCGGAGCGGATAAAAATTAAAATATAAGAAAGTTGGAAATAAAATCAAAAACCAGGTATAAAAAAAGCAAAAAATTATAAAGCTATGGGTATACCAATAAACACTATAAAGGAGTGTAATCAATGCTGGATACCATAGCTCTTATTTTAGTTATCATCGGGGCGTTAAACTGGGGACTTATCGGCTTATTTAATTTCGACCTGGTCGCTGCGCTTTTTGGCGGGCAGACCTCGATGCTGAGCAGAATCGTTTATTCGCTGGTAGGCCTGGCCGGTCTGTATTCAATTACTTTCCTTCTCGGGAATCGTCTTGGCGAACGCGTTCGCCGTAAGCAGTAAGAAATCGGGCAAAAAAATGAGGCGGTCGAAAGACTGCCTCATTTTTTAGTAGTCAAACATAGATTCACATTGGCATGGTATTTTATTTTTATTTAATATAAAATTAATTCAAGTATACAATTACTTCAAGAGATAAAAAGGAGTTGAGAGCTATGGCGACACCGAAAGAATGGCACGTGGAAACATTGGGACAAAAAGTGGTGGAAGCCTTACAGAAGAACAATTTTTCGGCGGAATATGTCAGTACCGTGGAAGAAGCGCGCAAGAGGGTCCTGGAGCTGATCCCGGCTGAGGGCAGCGTAGGGATCGGTGGTTCGTTTACGACCGCCCAACTGCAGATACTGGATGAATTAAGCCGCCGCGGCAATTTGATTTTGAATCACGGGATTGCTGCCTTAAGTCCGGAAGAAAAAATGGAGATACGCCGTAAACAACTCACCTCTGACTGTTTTCTCACCGGCACTAATGCCGTAACCTTAGACGGTAAACTAGTTAATGTAGACGGGGTTGGAAACCGGGTAGCATCCATGATTTTCGGGCCCAAGAAGGTAATCGTCGTGGCCGGTATTAATAAAATCGTCAAAGACGTTGACCGTGCGCTGGAACGGATAGAACTGCTGGCTGCTCCCATTAACTGCAAGAGGTTAAACATTCCCAATCCCTGTGTGAAGACCGGTGTCTGCATGGACTGCAATACAAGTACGAGGATCTGTAACGTGACAACCATTATCAGAAAGAAACCGTCGCAAACTGATATCACAGTAATCGTTGTCGGGGAAGAACTTGGTTTTTAGGCCTCTTCAATCCGGCGGGTTAGTGAAATAATTTACTTATTTAAGGCAGTGAATTGCGATTGACAACAGAGCTGCCCACTACTATACTATATATAACATTCTTTTTTAAAAGAAAATACCAGTGCTATGAAGGGAATTTGTTATATTGTATTTACTGTGTTACAGAGAACCGGGCGCAGGTGTAAACCGGTACGCAGTGATATAACATGCTCGTCCCGGAGCTGTTTATCTGAAACCAAGTAGGATAAACCGGTGGTACACGTTATCGTACAAATGAAGGTGACCTTCTTTTTATGTTGATTTTTTAAGAAGGTAATCGGGGTGGTACCGCGAGAAGTCCTCTCGTCCCTGCGTTTTGAACGTTAGAGACGAGAGGTTTTTTATTTGGTCTGTCAACACCGGAAACCGCCGGATGTCCTGATTTTAAACCCCCTGCCTAACCAGGAATCACTATAGTCTATCACTATGTCGGGCAGCTTTTGGGCTAAATCTTTTTCCATGACAAACGTTAGGTCTTCGTCCTGATACTTTTCGTCTTTTTCCGAAGGCTCGTCCAGAGCCAACCCCAGGCGGGGACCGCCTCAGCCAAAACCCAGCAGGGCAATACGGAAGCAGGAGTGCGTTTCTTCGTTTGTTTTTTCCCGCAGTACTCCTCTGGCCTTCTCCGTTACCGCAACTTTCAAGTCAAACGACCTCCTTTCGGGATAGATACCCCCTAGGGGTATAATACTATACTTGGGGAATTATTTCAACATATTATTAAATATCTTTTCATTCGACGATATTTTATATGTATTTTGATTGACATCCTATGCCGCAGAAAGATATCATATTAACAAAGCTGATATACAATAATGAAAAACATTACAACCTGTTATATAATTAAAATAACATGGAAGGAAAACGGAGGTAGGAAAAATGGGAAGCAGTCTGATTAAAGAAGGGGCAACCAAGGCGCCCCACCGTTCATTATTAAAAGCTCTCGGCATTACCGATGCTGAGATGAAACGTCCCTTTGTCGGCGTAGTCAGCTCTTATAACGATTATGTCCCGGGGCACCAGCATTTGAAGGAGATAAGCGAGAACGTCAAAGCCGGTGTGCGTTACGGCGGCGGCGTGCCTTTTGAATTTTCGACAATAGCCGTCTGTGACGGTATTGCCATGAACCATCTCGGCATGAAATACTCCCTGGCCAGCCGTGAATTGATTGCTGATTCCATTGAAACAATGATTATGGCGCATCCTATGGATGCCCTGGTGTTTGTAACCAACTGTGACAAGATAATACCGGGAATGCTGATGGCGGCCGCACGTCTTAACATTCCCAGTGTGTTTGTCAGCGGCGGGCCCATGCAGGCAGGTAAATTCCGCGGGGAGCGGATTGCGCTCAGCAACCTGTTTGAAGCCGTAGGCAAGCACAGCCAGGGTAAAATGACTGATGAAGAACTCCAGGAAATGGAGAACTCGGCCTGTCCCGGCTGTGGTTCCTGCGCGGGCATGTATACAGCCAATTCCATGAACTGCCTTACCGAGTCACTGGGAATGGGACTTCCCGGTCATGGGACTGTACTTGCGGTTACTGCGGCCAGAAGGCGCCTGGCTAAAATGGCTGGAGAAAGGGTCATGGAAGTATTGGCACAAAATTTAAGACCCAGGGATATCCTGACGGAAGATGTTTTCATAAATGCGCTGAGAGCAGATATGGCCCTGGGCTGTTCCACCAATACGGTGCTTCATCTGCCGGCGATTGCCCATGAGGCGCAAGTCAAACTGGATCTGGATGTTATCGACAAGATCAGCCGTACTACACCCCAGCTTTGCAAGCTCAGTCCGGCCGGCCCCTTCTTTATTGAGGACCTGGATGCGGCGGGCGGGATCATGACGGTGATGAAAGAGCTTTCCAAAGCAGGTTTAATTAAGACAGATGTTAAAACTGTGGCTGCCCCCAGCCTGGGTGATATCCTGGACAAAACAGGTTTTACAGGGGGCGAGGCTATCAGGCCATTGGAAAACCCGTACCGCCAAGACGGGGGGATTGCCATTTTAAGAGGAAATATTGCGCCTGATGGCGCGGTTGTCAAACAGGGAGCGGTCGCTGAAGAGATGATGGTCCACCAGGGCCCTGCCCGGATCTTTAACAGTGAAGAGGAAGCCACGGAAGGCATTCTGGGGGGCCGGATAAAACCCGGTGATGTCATAGTTATCCGCTACGAGGGACCCAAAGGCGGTCCCGGGATGAGAGAAATGCTTACCCCGACAGCCGCCCTGTCCGGGATGGGAATGGACTCTTTGGTGGCCCTGATCACAGACGGCAGGTTCTCCGGCGCTACCAGAGGCTCAGCTATCGGTCACGTTTCACCGGAAGCAGCGGCAGGGGGGGTGATAGCCCTTATCCAAGAGGGCGACATTATTAGCATCGATATACCCGACCGGAGCCTGAATCTATTAGTCGGAGAAGGGGAGTTAAACCGGCGCAAGCAAGAATGGGCAGGCCCGCCTGACAGAGGATTAAAGGGCTACCTGGCGCGTTATGCCAGGATGGTGAGTTCTGCTGCCTTGGGAGCCGTTTTCTCTCCGGAGTAAAATTTACCGGAGGTGTATTATTGCTATGAATGGCGCTGAATACCTGGTTAAGTTTTTTGAGAACAAAGGTGTTGATTATATTTTTGGTTATCCCGGCGGAAAGGTCATCTTCCTTTATGATGTATTGGGGAAGTCTTCACTAAAACATGTCCTGACACGCCATGAACAGGGAGCGGTTCATGCCGCTGACGGTTATGCGCGTGTAACCGGTAAGCCCGGAGTCTGTATCGCTACGTCCGGACCGGGCGCTACCAATCTGGTGACAGGTATAGCCAATGCCTATCTTGATTCGGTACCCCTTATTGCTGTTACCGGTCAGGTTGGGCTGTCCGATATAGGCAGGGATTCATTTCAGGAAGCCGATATCATGGGGATTACCATGCCAATTACCAAGCACAGCTACATGGTCAAAGAGCAGGATCAGCTTCCCGCCATCATGGAAGAAGCCTGGAATGTAGCGGTTACAGGCAGACCCGGCCCTGTTCTGGTGGATATACCGAGCGATATTTTTATGGGGTCCGTAGATTTTTCCGCAGTACCCAAACGGTTATCCAGCCGGAAAGCTCCTTCCAAAAACGGACTGGAAGAACAGCTGGCCAAAGTTATTGCCGTATTGAGCAGGGCCAAAAAGCCGCTCATTATGGCCGGCGGAGGTATTATCTCAGGGCAGGCCTGGGATCAGTTGGAGCAGTTTGTTAAGCACACCCGCATCCCGGTGGTGACCACCCTCATGGGTAAAGGAGCAGTGTCGGAAAAACAAAAAGGTGCATTGGGGATGGTGGGTATGCACGGCATACCGGCTGCCAACCTGGCCCTAAGTTCCTGTGACCTTCTCCTGGGGCTGGGAGTACGGTTCAGCGACCGGGTAACCGGGAAACCTCAGCAGTTTCTCACTGATACTACCATTATTCATGTTGATATAGACCCCGCTGAGCTCTCTAAAAATGTAAAGACTGAAATACCGGTGGTATCCGATGCGGGCAAATTCCTCACTGAATTGCTGAAGAAACTCAAGCAGGATAAAATTGTTTTCAAACTGGATGAATGGTGGGCCGAGCTGCAGGAATGGCAGAAAAAGTATGGCCTGGTCTACGAAAAGGAGCCCTGTGTAAAGCCCCAGCATATTATCGAGGAGGCTGCACGGGCTGCGGGCGAAAAGGCCATAGTGGTAACGGATGTGGGACAGCATCAAATGTTTACAGCCCAGTATTACCCAATAGGGGGGGTCCGCAACTTTGTTACCTCGGGCGGACTTGGGACGATGGGTTTTGGACTGCCGGCCGCTATCGGCGCTTCCTTCGGCCGTCCCGGGGAAACAGTGCTTTTGTTTACAGGTGACGGCAGTTTTCAGATGAATGTCCAGGAACTGGCCACCCTCTCTCAGCATAACCTGCCTGTTAAGATATTTATTATGAATAACTCCTGCCTGGGCATGGTCCGGCAGTGGCAGGAACTGTTCTACGATAAACACTATGCCCAGACTATTTTCAACTATAACCCGGACTTTGTCAGTCTCGCAGGAGCTTACGGTATAAAGGCCTTCAAAATTACCCAGCCTAATGAAGTAACGCCGGCCATAGCTCAGGCCCTGCGTATTCCCGGTCCGGTCCTGGTTGATTGTGTTGTTGATCAGGAGGAGAATGTATTACCGATCATTCCTCCTGGCGGTAAACCCAATGAAATGTTAGGGAGGTGGCGAGGTGAAACACACATTAGCCGTATTGGTTGAGAACAACCCGGGTGTCCTGTCGCATGTAGCCGGACTCTTTGCCCGCCGTGGCTACAATATAGAGAGCCTGGCAGTGGGCCACACGGATGATCCTTCGGTTTCCCGCATCACACTGGTGGTGGAGGGTGACGAACAAGTCATTGAACAGGTCAGCAAACAGCTGAATAAGCAGGTCGAAGTCATTAAGGTTAATGATATCACAAATGAAGAGACCGTAGACAGACAGCTGCTCCTGCTGAGGGTGGCCGCAGACACGGCTATACGACAGGATATACTGCAATTAGTGGAAATCTTCCGCTGCCGCATCGTTGATATCGGGCGCCGTTCCCTGATTGTGGAAGCGACCGGGGACGAAGAAAAAATCGAGGCCATCATCAAGTCGATGCAGCCCTTCGGTATTCAGGAACTGGTCCGTACCGGCAAAGTAGCGATGGTCAGGAGCCCGAAATAAATACCCCGATATCCGATGTCCGAATAAAGACTGTCTTTTCGGAAAGTCGGGAAGCCGGTAATCCAAAAATCGCGCCGGAACAGCGATACTCATAAAATCGATACAAAAAATTAATTTAAGGAGGATAAGATTGTGGCTAAAATGTTTTATGATCAAGACGCTAATTTAAGTTTTCTGGAAGGAAAAAAGGTGGCTGTCATTGGTTACGGAAGCCAGGGCCATGCCCAGGCTCAAAACCTCAAAGACAGCGGTGTGGATGTGGTTGTAGGTCTGCGAAAAGACAGTCCCTCCCGGGCCAAGGCCGAGGAGGACGGATTAAAGGTCTATACAGTGGCGGAAGCAGCCAAAATGGCTGATGTCATTCAGATACTTCTCCCGGACGAAAAACAAGCGGAAGTATACAAAAACGAAATCCTGCCGGGCCTGTCATCCGGTAACGCCCTGGTATTCTCCCACGGTTTTAATATCCACTTTGGCCAGATCAAGCCTCCTGCTGATATTGATGTCTTCATGGCGGCTCCCAAAGGCCCCGGACACATGGTAAGGCGGTTATATAAAGAAGGTACCGGTATCCCCGGACTGGTTGCCGTTTACCAGGACGCCAGCGGCAAAGCCATGGACCTGGCCCTGGCCTATGCAAAAGGCATCGGCTGCACCCGGGCCGGAGTTTTGTTGACCACATTTAAAGAAGAAACTGAAACCGACCTGTTTGGTGAACAATGCGTCCTGTGCGGGGGGCTTACCGAATTGATCAGGGCCGGGTTCGATACCCTGGTAGAAGCCGGTTACCAGCCGGAATCAGCATATTTTGAGGTCTGTCATGAGCTAAAACTTATTATTGACCTTATCTATGAAGGCGGGATAGCCGGGATGCGTTATTCCATCAGCGATACCGCCGAATATGGCGATATGATGATCGGGCGCCGCATTATCACCGAAGAGACCAGAAAAGAGATGAAAAAAGTACTTAAAGAAATCCAGGAAGGTTCTTTTGCTAAGGAATGGATCCTGGAGAACCAGGCCGGGCGGCCTCGCTATAATGCCATTAAAAGAATAGATTCAGAGCATCCGGTGGAAATAGTGGGTAAAGAACTGCGGAGCCAGATGCCCTGGTTGAAGAAAAAGTAAAGTAAATTGTTATTGGAGGTGTCAGTTATGCTGCCGGGAGCGGAGATACTGATAAAATGTTTGGAAAAAGAGGACGTGAAGGTAATCTTCGGCTACCCAGGAGGAGCTGCCCTGGATATCTATGATGCCTTGCTTAAGTCAACGTATATCAAGCATATACTGGTCAGGCACGAACAGGGCGCGGCTCACGCTGCCAGCGGTTATGCCCGGGCCAGCGGACAGGTGGGGGTATGCCTGGCTACCTCAGGCCCGGGAGCGACGAATCTTGTAACCGGTATTGCGACGGCCTACATGGACTCCATCCCCATAGTCATTATTACAGGCCAGGTCTCTACCGCCATGATCGGAACGGATGCTTTTCAGGAGGTTGATATAACCGGTATTACCGATCCGATTTCAAAACATAATTACCTGGTGAAAGACCCCGCCGAGATACCGCGCATCATCAAAGAGGCTTTTTATATCGCCAAGAGCGGGCGCCCCGGTCCCGTACTGATAGATATACCCAAAAATGTCACGGCAGCCCTTGTGGAGTACCGGGAATGTCCCCAGCTTGACCTGCGTGGATATAAGCCCAAAGTGACAGGGCACGCCGGTCAGATCAAGCAGATCGGCGAGCTCTTACAGGAAGCCCAAAAACCCCTGATCTGTGCGGGGGGAGGCGTAATCAGCGCCGGGGCCTCGGCAGAACTTATCCAGATGGCTGAAACCCTGCAGATCCCCGTGGTCAATACCCTGATGGGAGTTGGCAGTATTCCCCTGGAGCATCCTCTGGCCTTAGGCATGCTGGGTACTTACGGGCTGGCCCAGGCGAATATGGCAGTCCAGACCTGCGACCTCTTTATGGCGCTGGGTATGCGATTTACCGACAGGGTTACGGGTAATGTGGCGAAGTTTGCTCCCAATGCCAAAATTATTCATATTGATATTGATACGGCTGAAATCGGGAAAAATGTCAGGGTTGATATCCCGCTGGTCGGAGATTTGAAAATAGTCTTAAACCAGCTGAATTCCCGTCTCCAGCGTAAGAAAAACCCGGAATGGGCCGCTAAAATTGCAGCGATAAAAGAAAAATATGAGGTAAAACTGCCGCCTTTAGCCGAAAAGGAGAGGGGAGAGGCCGTCTCGTCTGCCGAGGTGATGGCCCAGTTAAACGAGCAGCTCCCGCCTTCTTCCGTCATAACCACTGATGTGGGCCAGCACCAGATCTGGGCAGCCCAGATGTACCATGCCAAAACACCCCGGACCTTTATCAGTTCGGGCGGGTTGGGGACCATGGGTTACGGGATTCCCGCAGCCCTGGGGGCACAGGTCGCCTCTCCCCATAATATGGTTGTTGTCATAACAGGGGACGGGAGTTTTCAGATGGGGATGCCCGAACTGGGAACCATCCTGGAACAGGACCTGCCACTGAAGATAATAATCTTGAACAACCAGACGCTGGGTATGGTAAAACAGCTCCAGGACCACTACTGTGACGGCAGGCATTCGTCTGTCCACTTCAAAAAGAGTCCTGATTTTGACCTGATTGCCAATGCTTATGGCGCGTTAAGCCTGACAGTGACGAAAAGAGAAGAGCTGGCGGAAAAGATGAAACTGTTTCTTAATCATTCCGGCATGGCAGTTTTGGAAGTAAAGACTTCCAGCAAAGAAAACGTTTACCCGATGGTTCTCGGCGGGTGCGGTCTCGATGAATTAGTCGGTTTAGGATAAACAGAATTCCCGGGTTCAGGTGGAAAAGGAGGATACAAAATGGGAGAAGACGCCTATAGAATATATATTTTTGATACTACTCTGAGAGACGGGGAGCAGTCTCCCGGAGTCAGTCTCAATATTGAGGAAAAACTGGCGATCGCACAGCAGCTGGCCCGTCTGGGTGTTGACATCATTGAAGCCGGGTTTCCGATTGCCTCCCCCGGCGACTTTGCTGCTGTAAGCCGTATTGCCAAAGAAGTGGAAGGACCTGTTATTGCAGGGTTGGCACGTACCGGGCGCGAAGACATTATGAGCGCCTACGAGGCAGTGAAACATTCCAAACGGCCCAGGATACACACTTTTGTGGCCACTTCCGAAATCCATATGAAACGCAAACTGTGCAAGACCAGGGAAGAGGTAAAGGAGATGGCCTATGAAGCTGTCAAACTTGCCAAGAGCCTGGTCGATGATGTCGAGTTTTCCGCTGAAGACGCGTTTCGCAGCGAGACAGATTTCCTGTGCGAGGTCTTCAAGCTGGCTATCGATGCGGGAGCCAATGTTATCAATATACCCGATACGGTCGGCTACGCCACGCCCTGGGAATTCGGGGAATTTGTCAAGGCCATCCGCCAGGGTACGCCAAATATTGAAAAAGCTGTCATCAGCGTACACTGTCATAACGACCTGGGCCTGGCAGTGGCCAACTCTCTGGCTGCAGTCCGCAACGGAGCCAAACAGGTGGAAGTGGCTGTAAACGGCATAGGTGAACGGGCGGGCAACGCCTCACTGGAAGAAGTGGTCATGTCCCTGTACACCAGGAGAAATTTCCTCGGGTTTAACACGAGTATCAATACACGTGAAATATACCGGACCAGCCGCCTGGTCAGCACACTTACCGGTATGCTGATCCAGCCCAACAAGGCTATTGTCGGCAAGAATGCTTTTGCCCATGAAGCCGGCATACACCAGGACGGAGTGATCAAAGAAAGGGAAACATATGAGATCATGAACCCCGAAATGCTGGGTATCAGCAGCAACAAGCTGGTTTTGGGCAAACACTCCGGGCGGCACGCCTTCAAGCTCCAGCTTCAGAAAATGGGGTTTGAATTGGAAGGCGAGCTTTTGGATAAGGCCTTCTATGAATTCAAACAACTGGCCGACCGCAAGAAGGAGATCCTGGATGAGGATCTGATCATGCTGGTCGACAGCCAGGTCCTGGGGAGCGGGCAGGAGGTTTACCAGCTCGATTACCTGCAGGTCTCCAGCGGGACCAATATTTCGGCGACATCCACGGTAGGCATGTATATTAACGGGCAGTTGGTGGAAGAAGCAGCCTGCGCGGACGGTCCCGTGGAGGCGACCTACAGCGCAATCAATAAAATAGTAAACCTGCCGGTCACACTGGAAACTTACGGTATAAGTGCAGTGACAGGAGGCACCGACGCCCAGGGCGAAGTGGCGGTAAGGGTCTCAATCGGAGAACATACCTTTATTGGCCGAGGCCTGAGTGTTGATATTATTGAGGCAAGCGCCAGGGCTTATATCAACGCCCTGAATAAGATAGTCAGACAGTATCCGGATTTGGTGACTGTTCCGCCTGCCAGTGAGGAGGAAACATAAAATGCGGATGACTATAACTGAGAAAATCCTGGCGGCCCACGCCGGATTGGAGAAGGTATCTCCCGGAGAATTGATCAATGCCAGGCTGGACCTGGTCCTGGCCAATGATATTACAGGGCCGCTGGCCGTTAAAGAGTTCAGAAAAATTGGAGTGGACCGGGTCTTCGACAAAGATAAAGTCGTGATGATACCCGACCATTTTGCTCCGGCCAAAGACATACCTTCAGCCCAGCAGTGCCTGGAAATAAAGGAGTTTTCCAGGGAACAGGGTCTGACCCGGTATTATGAAGTAGGACGTAACGGAATAGAACACTGTTTCTTACCCGAACAGGGACTGGTCGTTGCCGGTGACGTCGTAATCGGGGCGGATTCTCACACCTGTACGTACGGCGGGCTGGGCGCTTTTTCCACCGGGGTAGGCAGTACGGACCTGGCCGTGGGAATGGCCATGGGGGAAATCTGGTTTCGGGTACCTGAAAGCATTAAGTTTGTGCTGTACGGCCGACCGAAAAACAAATGGGTCAGCGGTAAGGACTATATCCTGGCCATTATCGGGAAAATCGGCGTGGACGGAGCACAATACAAGACCATGGAAATAACGGGGGAAGCGATCAGCGACCTTTCGGTGGACGGACGCCTCACCATGACAAATATGGCGATAGAGGCCGGGGCTAAAAACGGCATCATTGCAGCAGACGAAAAGACTGTCCGCTACATGACAGGCCGGGCCAAGAGGCCGTGGAAAATTTACCAAAGCGACCCCGATGCGGTATATGAAGATGTGATTGAAATAGACGTCACTGACCTCGAGCCACAGGTGGCCTTCCCTCACCTGCCCTCTAACACCAGGCCCGTATCTGATTCAACCCGTGTCAAAATTGACCAGGCGGTAATAGGTTCCTGCACCAACGGGAGATGGGAAGACCTGGTCACTGCAGCGCGTATCATCAAGGGCAAAAAAATTCACCCAGACGTCAGGGCTATCATAATTCCGGGAACCCAGGAGATTTACCTGAAGGCGGTAAAAGAGGGCCTGGCAGAAATATTTGTGGAGGCAGGCGCGGTAGTGAGCACGCCTACCTGCGGCCCCTGTCTGGGCGGATACATGGGTATCCTGGCCAAGGGCGAGAAAGCGGTTTCTACTACAAACCGCAATTTCGTGGGAAGAATGGGCCATGCGGAGAGTGAAATATACCTGGCCAGCCCGGCTGTCGCGGCCGCTTCCGCTGTCCTGGGCCGTATCGGTTCACCCGAGGAGGTGCTGTAAAAATGCAAAAACTAAAGGGAAAAGTCTGGAGAGCAGGAAATGACATTGATACAGACCTGATCATACCGGCCCGTTACTTAAATACGCATGACCCGGAAGCTTTAGCCGCGCACTGCTTTGAAGACATGGACCCGGGTCTGATAAAAAAAATGGAACCCGGTGATATCCTGGTAGCCGGGAAGAACTTCGGGTGCGGCAGTTCCAGGGAACATGCCCCTATTGCCATGAAGCACGCGGGATTCAGTTGTGTGATCGCGGAGAACTATGCCCGTATCTTTTACCGCAATGCCATAAATATCGGGCTGCCTATTATTGTGGCTCCGGAAGCAGCCCGTTTAATCCAGGAAGGAGAAGAAGTGGAAGTCGATCCGGCTGACGGCGCCATCAAAAATCTCTCTACCGGTCAGGTCTACCGGGGAGAGCCGTTTCCCTCCTTCATGCTGGATATACTGGCAGCCGGCGGGCTTATCCCGTATGTAAGGGAGAAGGTGAGGGCGCGTGGTTAAGATTGCAGTTTTACCCGGGGACGGGATCGGCCCGGAAGTTATAGAACAGGCCTTGCTGGTACTGGAAGCGGTTAAAGAAGAATATGGTCTGGAATACCAGCTTAACAGAGGATTGATTGGCGGCCAGGCCATAGATGAAACGGGAAATCCTTTTCCGGAGGAAACCGAAAAAATGGCCCAATCCAGTGACATCGTACTGCTGGGCGCGGTAGGAGGACCCAAATGGGACCACCTCAGCGCCGAACAGCGGCCGGAAAAAGGTCTTCTTGCCATACGCAAGTCCCTCGGCCTTTATGCTAATCTTCGTCCGGTCAAGTGCTGGCCAGGGCTTCTTGAGCAGTCGCCTTTCAAGAATGAAGTAATAAACGGGGTAGACATGCTGATAGTACGTGAACTGATCGGCGGAGCATATTTTGGTTCCAGGGGCACACAGACTCTGGGAGATGAAATCAAGGCGTTTGATACTATTGAGTATTCAGACCGGGAAATACGGCGTATCCTGAAAATGGCGTTTGAATTGGCCGGCCGGCGCCGCCGTAAAATCACCTCGGTAGATAAAGCCAATGTGCTCGATACCTCCCGGCTCTGGCGAAAGACAGCGGAAGAAATGAGCCGGGAGTATCCAGATATTGAACTGAAGCACCTTTACGTGGATAACTGTGCCATGCAGTTGTGCCTGAACCCGGCCCAGTTTGACGTCATCGTCACCGAGAATATGTTTGGCGATATCCTTTCGGATCAGGCCTCAGTACTGGGCGCTTCGCTGGGCATGCTGGCTTCTGCCAGCATCGGGGACGGCCCTGCCCTCTATGAGCCATCACATGGTTCCGCTCCCGATATCGCCGGGCAGGATAAAGCCAACCCCCTGGCGGCCATACTATCCACGGCTATGATGCTGAAGATTTCTTTCGGCCGGTCTGATGCGGCAGCCGCTGTGGAAGAGGCGGTCGGGCGTGTACTGGCTTGTGGCTTAAGGACCGGGGACATCTGGTCACAGGGCGCGAAACTTGTGGGGACCAGAGAAATGGGTGCAGCCGTAATTAAAGAAATACGATAAAAATGTCGATAAGTATCCAGTATTTTAGTAAACATTTCTGAAATTTTGTGATATAGTATAAGTGAGAAAATAGGATAGGTATGGGGGTTTTACCGGTGGTTTTGCGACCGAGGCGCGATGGTACCGTGTTAAAAAAACTCCATAATGTTTTTGAAATCAAGGGACGACCCAGAAGGGTCGTCCCTAAACTTTTGTTTGTTATATTATATAGCCGCATTATTTAATCTGTTATACCAAAGAGCTAAAAGAGAAATTAATTAATACAAAAAATGAACAGCAGGGGAAAAGATTTAGGGAGGTGTTCGGTGTGGCAAAAGTAAGTTTCGCAGAGGAATTATGCAAAGGTTGTGAACTCTGCCGGAAGGCATGCCCCAAGGGAATCATTGAAATGGGGGAGCATATCAATGCGATGGGCTACCGCCCTGCGCGGGTCGAGCAGCAAAAGCAATGTATCGGCTGCGCTTTCTGCGCTATGATGTGCCCTGATCTCGTAATAAGAGTGGAAAGGTAGGAGTGAGGAATGAGTAAAATCCTGATGAATGGGAATGAAGCAATCGGAGAAGCCGCTATTGCTGCGGGATGCCGCTACTTTTTCGGCTACCCGATCACACCCCAGAGCGAACTGCCGGAATACCTGTCCAAACGCCTGCCCCAGGTGGGAGGCATATTCCTGCAGGCAGAAAGTGAAATAGCTGCAATAAATATGGTTATCGGCGCAGCCAGTACGGGAGCAAGGGTTATGACCGGCTCATCTTCACCCGGCATCAGCCTGAAACAGGAGGGCATCTCGTACCTGGCCGGATGTGAACTTCCCTGTCTTATTGTAAACATTATGCGCGGAGGACCCGGCCTTGGAGGCATCCAACCCTCGCAAGCCGATTATTTTCAGGCAACAAAAGGCGGAGGACACGGCGATTACAGGAATATAGTACTGGCCCCCGCCTCTGTGCAGGAGGCTGTCGACCTGGTGCAGGAAGGTTTTGAACTGGCAGACCGCTACCGTATGGTCGTGATGATTTTGGGAGACATTGTGGGACAATTGAAGGAACCCGTTCATATCAGCGTTGATCCGGCCCGCAAACTGCCGGAAAAACCATGGGCGCTTACCGGTAAAGAGGGCAGAAAAAAGAATATCATCAGTTCTCTCTATCTCGAACCGGATAAACTGGAACAGTTGAACCACAAACTACAAAAAAAATATACGGAAATAAAAGAAAAAGAAACACGGGCTGAAAACTACCGCACGGAAGATGCCGACATCGTGGTAGCTGCTTACGGAATGCCGGCCCGAATAGCCAAAGAGGCCGTGGATAAAGCGCGCGCCGGCGGCATCAAAGCAGGCGTTTTCAGGCCCATTACGCTGTGGCCGTTTCCTGAAAAAGAACTCAATGAAGCTGCCGGGTCGGCCCGAAAAATTCTTACTGTTGAAATGAGCATGGGACAGATGGTTGAAGACGTTCGTCTTGCTGTCAAAGACCGGATACCGGTTGATTTTTACGGCAGGACCGGAGGGATGGTCCCGACTGCTTTGGACATATATACGGAGATCAAAAGGATCAACGAAGAAATTATGGAGGTGAAGCCTTATGCAAGTTGTATTTGAACGACCTAAGTCGCTTACTGATATGAAATTCAGCTACTGCCCGGGCTGTCACCACGGGATCATTCACCGTCTGGTTGCCGAAACTATCGATGACTTGGGCCTCCAGGAGAAAACCATAGCGGTTGCTTCTGTCGGCTGCTCCGTCTTTTCCTTTAATTATTTTGATACCGACGCAATCCAGGCCGCTCACGGTCGTGCCCCGGCTGTGGCCACGGGGATCAAAAGAGCGAGACCGGAAAACATAGTATTTACTTACCAGGGCGACGGTGATCTGGCCGCCATCGGAACAGCGGAGATAGTTCATGCGGCGGCCCGCGGCGAAAATATCACGGTTATATTTGTCAATAATGCCATCTATGGGATGACCGGAGGGCAGATGGCGCCAACCACCCTCGTAGGACAGGAAAGCACGACCACCCCGGGAGGGCGCAGGCCTCTGGCAGCCGGATATCCCGTTCGTGTATGCGAACTGCTGAACACGTTGGAAGGGCCGTCTTACCTGGCCCGGGTCTCGGTCCACGACCCCAAACACGTTAAGGAAGCAAAAAACGCAATTAAGGAAGCTTTCCGGGCACAGGCAGAAGGAAGGGGATTTGCGCTGGTTGAAGTCCTGTCAGCCTGTCCTACCAACTGGAAAATGGACCCTCTTGAATCACTGGATTGGATCACTGAAAAAATGATACCGGAATATCCTCTGGGTGTATTCAAAAAATAAGGCGAGGTGAAGTTCAATGTTCAGGCAATTAATACTGGCAGGCTTTGGAGGCCAGGGCGTCATTTCGATGGGACATCTTTTGGTCTATGCAGGAATGATGGAAAATAAGGAAGTTGCATATATCCCTTCTTATGGGGCTGAAATGAGAGGGGGTACGGCCAATTGTTCGGTAACCATTTCTTCCACTCCCATCCGTTCACCGCTGGTTACGGAACCAGACATACTGGTAGTAATGAACAGGCCTTCTCTCGACAAGTTTGAGCCTGTACTCAAAAAAGGAGGATCACTGTTTATTAATTCCTGCCTGGTTAACCGCCCGGTAAAAAGGACCGATATCAATGTTCATTTTGTTCCCGCCAATGAACTGGCCCGGCTGCTGGGCGAACCGCGGGCGGCCAACATGATTATGCTGGGAGCGCTGCTGGAGACGGACCCCTTTGTTAAAAACCTTTCAGTTATGGAAGCGTTTAAGAAAGTGCTGCCCGCCAACAAGCACCACCTGCTCTCCTTAAATTCCAAAGCCCTCGAGGTGGGGGCGGGTTTGATCAGACAAGGAGACAGCGCAAAAACCGGCCTGACTAACCTGGCATAAGTCTCTCATTACTGTAAAAGTGAGATGCACAGGATAGAAAATAAAACAAAGATGGGCTGCTGGGGCAGCCCATCTTTTACTTCATAAATTAGCAATTTGGGCAGCTGCTCCCGCTGCAGCCTTGTTTTTCACCATCCATAGTCAGGGAAAGCACCTGGTTTAGACGGGTTCCCTGGCGGTAAACCGTACAGCCTTTGAGTTCAAGGTCATAGGCCAGGCGGAAAGCTTCCGCCACTTCTGACACAGTCGCCTGCGCAGGTAGATTGACGGTCTTGCTGATGGCGCCGTCTACGTGCTTTTGGATAACAGCCTGCATTTTTAGGTGGTCTGACGGTTTGATATCCAGGGCGTAGACAAAGACCTCTTTTTGTGCGGGAGTGAATTGATCCATTTCCTGAATACTGCCTCTTCTCTCCAGCTCATCCCTGAGACGGGGACTGTCCAGGCCTATACGTTTAAGTTCCGCCTGCAGTTGGGGGTCCATTTCCCAGAAAACCTTGCCGCCCAGTATCCTTCTCTGGTAAATGGGGGCAAATTCCGGTTCCAGGCTCCAGGAAGTTCCGGTCAAGGTGGCAATAGTTCCGGTAGGCGCGATGGAAAGGAGATGGGAGTTGCGGATGGGGATGCCTCTTTTCGCCCAAAGCGAACCGGGCCAGGCCGAGTAGACGCCGCGTTCTTCGGCCAGCGACCGGGAAGCTTTTTGGGCTTCTTCACGCAAAAAATGCGCCATTTTCCCGGACCAGGCCCGTCCATCCTCCTGACGATAGCTCAAGCCCAATGCTTTCAAGACCCTGGCCAGGCCCATGAAACCCAGGCCGATTGGACGGGTAGCCAGCGCAACGTTCTCCAGCCGGGGCAGCGGAAGCTTGTTCGCGTCTATCATATTATCCAGGAAACGCACGACGGTATGGATTGTTTCCCGGAACTTATCCCAGTCAAAGGACCACCTGTTTTCACTATCAGGCTTAAGGTGTTTTTCGAGATTGATGGAGGCCAGGTTGCAGGAACTGTCCGGGATTGCCAGAAACTCACTGCAGGGATTACCCCCGTTGATCCTGCCCAGATGCGGGTTGGGGTTATCCCTGTTGGCCCTGTCGATAAAAAACAGCCCGGGTTCTCCCGTTGCCCAGGCTTGGCGGCATAGTTTTTCCCATAATTCCCTGGCGGGTATATGCCTGACAATATTGCCCAGAGGACTGGTCAGGTTAAAGATACTGTCTTTATCCACCGCTTCCATAAAATCATCGGTAATGGCTGCAGATAAATTAAAATTATTGATTTCCCGGTCATTGGCTTTCACTTTGAGCCAGTCTTCGATATCGGGGTGGTCTATCGCAAGCAGTCCCAGGGCTGCTCCTCTCCTTTTCCCACCCTGGGCAATGGCTTCAATAGCCGTATCATATACTTTCAGCCAGGCAGTCGTCCCGCTCGAATACCCTCCGGTAGAGCCGATGATGGCTCCCTTTTCCCTCAGTTTCCCGAAATTAAAGCCAACCCCTCCCCCTGTTTTATAAATCAGGGCCGCATCCTTCAGGGTGACAAAAATACTTTCCATACTGTCTTCAATATCAAGAACAAAACAGGCGCTTAATTGCTGCAAGGTTGTTCCTGCATTCATCAGGCACGGGCTGGACGGGCACCACTCATGGTTCAAAAGGCCCTGCAGGAAAAGGTCTGTCCATTTTTTTTGTTCCCGCGGTGATTTCTCCTGCTTGCCCATAGTATCCGCCACCCTGAAATACATATCATCAGGGGTCTCGATGATATGACCCTTTTTATTGCGTAAAAGGTAACGTTCCTCTAATATTTTTTGAACAAGCAGGTTCCGTTCCGGCATTGTTATCACCTCAACGGCCGAAAAGCTCCCTTATTTTATGGAAAAAGCTGCGGCCGGTATTAACCTGATAAGATTCCTGTTCGGGATTGAGATAGCGCTCTGCAATGGCTTTCACACAGCGGGCTGCGGGTGTATCGGGGTAATGAATGATGACTTGTTCTAAGCGGCGGTTAGCCCTTGGTATGATGGTGTCTTCAGAGATATGACCCAAAGGCAGGATTTTAAGGTTTAAGAACCTGTTAACGACCTGGACCATTTTTGTGGAAACATCATTATATTCCCTTAATGATTCCACCCGGTTAAGGATCAGATAAGGAGAGACTTTCAGGCTGTGTTCATCCAGCACCTTCATCATGGCGTAAGCGTCCGTGATGGAATGAGGTTCCGGTGTAGTGATAACAATAATATTGTCTGCAGACAGGACGAAATTTATCACATTCTTGCCTAAACCGGCGCCTGTATCGATCAGGATGATGTCAGCGTACTGTTCTAAGGCCTGGAGACTGGTAATGACCCGGTTAAACTGCCATTCTTCCATATCGGCCAGGTTCTGCAGGCCTGACCCGCCGGGCACCAGGTGGATTCCGCCGGGACCTTCCACAATAATATCGAGCAGATCCTTTTCCCGGGATATGAGGTGGGTTAGATTGTATTTGGGCTGTAGGTTCAGGAGGACATCGACATTAGCGGTCCCCAGGTCAGCGTCTATGATAAAAACACGCTGGCCCATCTGGGAGAGGGCAATTGCAAAATTAATAGTAAAAGTGGTCTTGCCCACACCACCTTTTCCGCTGGTAATAGTGATAACGCGGGGGCGTTGTTTTTGCCGGCAGTATATGTTATAAGGGACCTGGATCGTGAGGTGAGGACCGGGTTGAAACCCGCGTTCCAGTACTTCTGATAAAAAAGTATAATTCGTGCGGGGATTCGTGACTTCAAGGGGAGTGCCTGCGCTTAATAATGCCATTTTACCGTGGGTGGAGGGCATAGATATTTTAATTGTCCGTTCCTGGACGGATAGGATTTCTGTCTTATAAATCTCGCGGTAGAGAGGAGAATTAACTTTCAAAGTTAGTATGTCACCCGGTCTGATGGTGTGTTTGTTGTCCTGCAAAAAATATCACTCCCCGGTTTATATGTCACTTTTGTTATTTCTATTTTTTTTTTATATATTCCTGCGTAAATTTTCCACAGGATTTTATTTTGTATTTAGTATTTTATTGTATAGAAAAGAGCAGTCAAGTGTAAGCGCTACATAACGTTGACTAAAGGTATCTCATATTATTAAAATATAAAATGAGTCTGGTCCGTGTCGTAGGGAGGTGGCGTTAAAATGCCAAATTATGATTTTAAATGCAGTGACTGCGGTCATGAGTTTACCCGGCAGCTTAATATCAGCGAAAGAAAAAAGGCTGCCTGCGTAAAATGCGGGAGCAGTAGGTTGGAACAGCTTTTCAGATGCTGCAATGTCCTGGGAGGAAAAGGAGGAGCTCTGCCGGAGGACGGGATGAGCAAAACCTCATCCTGCTCACGCACGGGAGGATGCAGCGGCTGTTCGGGGTGTTGAAACAAATTTAGTCCGCTGACAGAAAATCAAAAACAATAAGAGGTTTTTCAAGATTCGTGCCGAAATTACATATAAGAATTCAGACTATGTCGAAAGGGCACGAAGAATAATGCTGACAAGACGCCAGTTTCTTCTTGGTCTGGGCGCAGCCGCAGTTTCGACCATTTTATCTTTGACCCTGGGAGGACCTAAAGGCCTTACCCAGGATGAGAAAAATAAGCAAAAACCATTCAGCCCTGACTGTGACTGGGTTATAGATAATATAACCATAATTGACGGGACCGGCGGTCCTTCTTTTAGGGGCAAAGTTGCGGTAAAAGGTACGGTCATTGCAGCTGCAGGTGATTTCCTCACGCCTGCGGGTATCAGAACGTATGATGGCAGGGGGCTGGTCCTTGCCCCGGGATTTATTGACATACATACTCATACCGAGAATTACGTGTACAGCGGGGAAAGCATGGCAGCCTTTCTATCACAGGGGGTAACTACACAGGTAGGCGGCAACTGCGGGACCTCCCCTTTAGATATTGGCGGATATTTTAAAACTATACCCCGCCTGGCCATAAATTATGGTTTGCTGGCTGGTTACGCTGCCCTGCGGGAAGCGGCGATGGGAAGGGGCAACGCGGGTAAGACCAACCCCGCCCAACTCAAACTGATGCAGGAACACCTTTCCCGGGAACTTCAGGCCGGAGCCCTGGGGCTTTCGGTAGGACTGGAATATTCACCCCAGCATTTCGCTACTACCCAGGAGCTGGCAGCGCTGTGCGAGGTCGTAAAGGAATACGGCGGTTTTTATGCTACCCATATTCGCAGTGAATACAATAATGTGCTTCCTGCCCTGGAGGAAGCTATAGAGATAGGGATTAGGGCGAAAGTGCCTGTTCAGTACAGCCATATCAAAGCAGGTTACAAGGATAACTGGCCAAAATTCCCGAAAGTTCTGGGGATGCTGCAGGAGGCCGCAAGTTCGGGCCTTGACATCACAGCCGATGTTTATCCCTATACTTTTTCCAGCATGGATATCGGAACAAACCCGCTGCGCCACTCCATCAGTGAAGAAAACCTGGAGGCAGCCCTGGCCCATCCGCTGGTTTTTATAGGCAGCGATTCCGGTATATACAGGGGAGGAAGGGCCAACCACCCCCGGGCTTATGGCAACTACCCCCGGGTGCTGGGTTTGATGGTAAGGGAAAAGAAGGTTATACCTTTGGAAAAGGCCATTGCCAAGATGACGCATGAACCCGCCAGAAGAATGAAGCTAAAAAGCCGTGGACTTATCGAGCCGGGTTTTAAAGCGGACCTTGTCCTTTTCGACCCGCTGCAGATTGCAGACAGGGCTACGCCCGATAACCCCGCTGTATTATCGCAAGGTATACGGGAGGTTTGGATCAACGGAGGCCATGTCTGGTCGGATGGGGAAGTTTTAGATGATACAAGGGGAGAAATGATCACCTATAATACTTAATCATATAATATATAATCGTAAGCAATTTTAGCAGGTAAATGGAGAGGAATACTCTCCATTTTCTTTTTATGACAAAAAACCATATTTAAGCACGAAATATGTTGGAAAAAAGAGTAAAATAAATAAAGGATTGACGGGGGAAACAGCGAAAAAATTTATTCGATAGCTAATCGCTTCTTTATAAAACTATAGTGGAGAGTGGGACCTTGAATCTTAAAGCGAATCTCGTTTACAGCATTATACCCGGGCAGGAGCTATCCACCAGACGATTGCAGCAATCCCTGTTTTACAAAGCCTGCGCTTCAATGGACAGGCTGGAGGGAAAATGCAGTTTAGCTATCGTCTGGAAGGGACGCGGCGGTAAAAAAGAAATGGAAATGCACACATTTTTGTTGTGTTTCAACCATGAAGGCATTAAAGAATATAAGCAAAGGAAAATATACAGGCCGGGAAGATTTGAATGGCCACACTCCGATTGGCGTAAAAGCACGTGGCTTAGCTTGCCTGAAGCGGCAGCCCTGATACAGGATGCCTATCAACAAAATACCCGTTTCGGAACAAGTCCTGCAGACGGCTTTAAACAGTATAGTTTTATGCTGGAATATGATACATCCTCTATCGACAGGTGTCAGCTTCTCTCTAAGCTATTGCCGCAGTATCTGTCGCCGCAGATGCTTGCCAATGTTTACCTTGCAGCCTTAAGAAGAACGGATAACGGGCTGCTGTATGACCTGTCAGGGCCAAGAAGGCAGGCTGACCTCGGTGACCGTTCGGAATTCCTGATCCGGCATGGCGAAGAATATCGTCAGCTTTCGTTTTTAAAAAGCGGAATCTCAAAAATGAGAAAAGACAGAGATGCCTATTATATAAATGCATACGCTATAGTCAGCACAGTGCAGGAACAATTGATGCGCCTCAGTTTTCAATTGGTAATAATTAAATCGCCGAACCGGTATTGTGTAGAAGAGTTCCGTTTAACACAAAGAGAAGAACTTGCCGGTGAACATCCTGATAATCCGCTTAATTATGAAGTGTTCTGTTCGGTGTATTATCTGAAAAGGGCGGCTGCTGTAAAAAACTGGCTGGAGAAAGACCCGGATATTTTTATGATTGGCGAACTGAATGACCGCCAATGTTATAAATGGCTCTATAACCGGGAGATCCCGTGGCTCGAGTATGATATTACCGACAGGATCATGGCGGAATTTATTGTTACAAGGCATGAACTTATTATTTACGCCAAAAAACCCTGTCACTTGGCCCGGATGGAAAAAACTGCAGCCCTCAATGCTTCCGGCGGCCTGACGCTCTACAACAAGTTTTACCTGCCCGTTCGCACACTATACTCCATCATCTTTTCCGGAGAGGCGCGCAGCCTTTCGGGAAAAAGCAGTATGAATCTGCGGAGATACCGCGCAGAGTCGGCTTTGCTCTATCTGGGGGAGGGTAATGTATCGTTCCAATGCCTGCAGAAGTCTGTTGAATACAAGGTAATGCTTGGGCATAAGTGCTGGTATCTTTTTTGCCGAAAAGCCGGTGATAACGGTGCGGATACGCTTACCGAGTATTACATTGCGGGAAACTGGCTGAAGGTGAATGTAATAAAAGGTGAGATGGAAGAAGAGATTGCTTACTTAAGGTCAAACCTCCATACAGCTGTCGTTTATGGCTGCGAACTGGAAAATTACTATGACCTGTTTCAGCCGCCTGTCTCGGAACAGCGAAAATGGCAGATCTACCACCTTTTAAAACTGTTTGAAAAAGAGGGGGGAACGATCAGGGAGATGGGCCTGGTGCCGGTCTTGAGGGATGTGGCCCGGGTGATGGGTTCAATTTTATAAACACAAAACACCGGACACTAAAATGTCCGGTGTTCTCTTTTAGGGCCCAAAGACAGTTTCTTAAGCCTGAGGATAGTCATCGCCCGGAAGTTGGGATTCGGCAGTGGCGGCAGGCTGTTCAGGCGGCTTATATTCCTGGAGGAAGAAATAGGAGGGGGGTTCTGTTACGGCCGGCACAGTGATTGATGTTACCTTTTCCAAAAAGGGATATGCTCTGAACAGGGCCAGGTTATCCATGATCCCCCCTGGTATGGTCAGACCTTTTTCAAGATTATTGGGATCGCCAATGGCCCTAATAATAATGGGATATTCGAGCTTGAGGTTATTTACGGTAATAGACATGTTGTATTCTTCTTCGGTATAAAAGATCATAGAATGAAAGGTTATCCGATGTCCGTTAATGGAGATTGCTTCCGCTCCCGCAGCCCACAGTTCATTGATAATGTTGATTATGTCAATGTAGAGTATAGGCATGCTATTTTCTATAGTTATGGTAAGACCCGGCCCCTTCAGGGCCGTTGTGCCCGTGACAGTGTTAAGTTTATTTAATTCGGCGTTAAGGTTGGAAATCAGTTGCTTTTCGTCGCGGTCACTTTCCATCTGAACGCTGAGTTTATTGCTTAAGTCGTATATTTCCAGCGCAAGTTTCTGCCTTTTTTCAGAAAGGCCGCGAATCATCGCGATCAAATTTTCTGTCCTCTGCATGTAAAGGTCGCTGACAATCTGACTTTGGGCTTGAAACTGCAGGGAAAGAAGGATGCCCACGCAAAGAAATACCACAGTCATGGGGAGTTGCCACCGCTGTATTTTCATAAGTTCACCTCGGTTCCTGGTACTTTTTTTGGCGGTAACGCAGCAGCAGGGCGTGTCTGATAGTTGCGAGGTTATGGAACAGGCGCACACCGAAAGCGAATACGGCTGCATAATACAGGTCGACGCCGAGACGGTCGCCCAGGTAAGCTAAAAGCGCTGCCAGCAAAGTATTGGTGAAAAACCCGGTTAAAAGGACAGTCCCGTCGAAGTGGTCTTCTAAAATAGCGCGGATACCGCCGAATACGGAGTCCAGAGAAGCCAGGACTGCAATCGACATGTACTTCACATAGATGAGAGGCACCTGGAAGGTAATGGCGGAACCGATGACTGCCCCAATTATAAGTCCTAATATTGGCAGAAGCCACATAAACTTAGTCCTCCTTTACGGTCTGGGAGTAGTTAAACTGTAAATCACCCTTGTAAGCGGGGATAATGACTTCCTCAGATTCCTGCAAAGATACAGGGTAGTTTAGGGATTTAAGGATATCCAATTCCCCGCTGGTCGTGATTTCCGCCAGCAGTTTGGGGCTCCCGATGACCCTTATTTCAAATGGCGGGGCAATCCGGGTCGTGTTAACCAGAATAACATTTCCCACACAACGGATTTCGGAAGTTGAAACAAGCCTCTGACCGTTGATGGAAATGGCCTCGGCGCCCCCTATTTTAAGCTCGCTGACCAGGTTCAGGATGTATTCGAAATGGACGATGTACTTATTTGGGTCATCCTGAGGATTGGTTTTCAACCCTTCTTTATTGTCATCAATTGTGATAATAAGGCCTCTGCCGGCTACGGGAGTCAGCCCTGCCGCAATCCTGGCGGCCTTAAGCTGCTCCTGCAGTTCCTGCAGGCTTCCCCTGGTGAGTTGGTTCTGCAGGTTGCTCAGCTCATTACGTATTTTTTCAATCTGGTCTTCCTGGGTCTTGATTTCTGTTTCCAAATCCTTAATAATCATAACAAGGTTAGTATTTTTCTGACTGAGAGGGTTGGTGTTGTTGTTATTGGCCTGGACTTTCAGCTGGAAAGCCAGAAACAGGCCTGAAATGACACAGACTATGGTAATCGAAAGCAGCCAACGACGCGACAAGTGATTCACCCCCTCGATATCTCATCATCACATTATATCACACTGTCATGTTTTTAAACACAAAAGCATATAACAGGAAAATAATACCATAAATTTGTGGAAAATACTATAATATATATTAAAAGATGTACTTAAATATATATACTTAAAAAGATATACTTAATAAGATATAAGCATTATATAAGCATTATATAAACATTATATAAACATTATATAAACATTGGTTCTTTCCACCGGGCAGCTGTGTGCCAGGCCGGATATGGGAAGGATAATAATATAAATGTTAAAAAACCTTTGTAAAGACGATACAAAAAAGGATTATTCCGTTAAATTGTCGAAGATAGTTAAAAACACCCTACACAGATTGGACAGTAAGGAGGACAGCCCTTTGTGGAAGCAGGAATGGGGGACATTATTTAATATTATAAGTGTAATAGACATTCTTATTGTTGCTTTTGTTATGTATAAAGCTATGATGATAATCAAGGGCACCCGTGCTGTTCAGCTTATCAAAGGACTGGCTGTTTTAATCATGGCCTCACTTATCAGCAGTTGGGTGGGATTTCGTACGTTCGGCTGGATCCTTTCTCAACTGCAAACCGTGCTGGTGGTAGCCATACCTGTGGTATTTCAGCCGGAACTGAGGCGCGCCCTGGAACAGTTGGGACGGGGCAAATTTTTTGCCAGGCCTATGGCGATGCTTAACCAGGAAGCCCTCGAAAACCTGGTCAATGAAGTGGTTAAAGCAATCAAGGTACTGGCTAAGAGTAACCTGGGGGCTTTGATCATCCTGGAAAGAGAAACCGGAATTAACGACTTTATAGAGACAGGCATAAAAGTGGACGGTCTCGTTTCAACAGAGCTTCTGGTTAATATCTTTATCCCCAAAAGCCCGCTCCATGATGGGGCCGTAATCATCAGAGGCGACCGGGTGATCGCTGCCAGTTGTTTTTTGCCTCTTTCAGAAAACCCGAACCTGAGCAAGGAACTTGGCACCAGGCACCGCGCAGGGCTGGGGCTGACAGAACAGTCTGATGCCATCGCCGTAATCGTTTCGGAAGAGACATCGGTCATTTCCGTAGCCGAAGAAGGAAGGTTAACACGTTACCTTGATGAAAGCACCCTTAAGGAACTATTAAGCAAGCGTCTCCAGAGCAAGCAACAAACGATGTCACTGTTTAACTGGAGGTCATGATATGCTGGAATTAATGAAAAAAGACCTGGCCTACAAGCTTATTTCCATTTTCCTCGCCTCCCTTCTTTGGTTTTATGTAACAAATTTGCAAAACCCCATCGTTGACAAGACCATTCAGGTTCCGATCACCTATAACGGGCTCAAAGAAGGGCTTACCACGGGCGACAGGCCGCAAAAGGTTGACGTGAAGGTTAAGGGGCCAAGCTCTATTGTAAATACCCTGACGGCTAAAGAATTTACGGTAACGGTGGATTTGAGCCAGGTCAAGCTGGGAGAAGCAAGTTTTTCTCCCAAGATCGACCCCCCGTCCGGAGTGGAACTGGTCAGTTGGAATCCCCGGACCATTCAATTGCAGGTAGATGCGATAATGGAGAAACAACTGCCTATCAAAGTAAACACCGTCGGCACGGCGGCCCCGGGCTATTCCCATTTTGAACCGGACATAACCCCTTCGCGTGTGGTGGTTAAAGGAGCCCAGCAATTTCTCTCCACACTTGATCATGCTCAGGTAACGGTCGACCTTAACCAGACCAAAGAAAACCTGATCCTCAATTTGTCTGTAATAGTAATAGACAAAAACGGGGAACAGGTTCCGAACAGTATGATCGAGATCAACCCCCAAACGGTACAGGTTTATGTCCCGGTAATACAAAACATTCCTACAAAAGTAGTGCCCATCAATCCGACACTTGTCGGGAAGCCCAAAGAAAACTGGAGGGTATCCAGGGTCATTCTGGAGCCGGAAACAGTTAAGATTACCGGAGCATACGATAAACTGGAAAAAGTCAGTCAAATTGTTACTCAACCCATTGATATTACGGGGATTGGCGAAAATCTGGTTACACAGGTGGCGCTCACTCCGCCGGAGGGGGTCAGCCTGCTGTATGAACCGGCCGTGAAAGTCCTGGTCCAGGTGGAAGAAGCCCCAACTACCAAGACCCTGTCCGATATTCCTGTTGTTGTGGACAGTGAGCCGACGGGCAGTATAGCTACCCTCAGCCCTGAAAAGATCAGTCTGACCGTACAGGGGTCGCGGCAGGAAATAGAGGCCCTTGAAACAGGCAGCATCAAAGCCCTGATTGATTTGACCGGCTTGACGGAGGAAGGCGTTCATCAGATGGAAGTGAAAATAGTCCTGCCTCCAAACCTGCAGGTCTTAAAAGTGGAACCGAGTAAAATTGAGGTGACAATTGATACCGGAAACTAAGCCCGAAAGGAATGATTAAATGGCCCTGTTATTTGGCACTGATGGTGTGAGAGGGCTTGCCAATAAAGAACTTACTCCCGAACTTGCCATGAGATTGGGGCGAGCGGCCGGGACACTGCTAAAAGCTTCCGAAGGAAAGTCTGCCGTGGTGATAGGAAGGGATTCCCGCCTATCCGGCTCTATGCTGGAAGGAGCGCTGGCGGCAGGTATCTGTTCGACCGGGGTAGATGTTTACAATGCGGGGATTATCCCCACACCTGCCGTAGCTTTTTTGGCCCGCACACTTGGAACGTGTGCAGGAGCCGTTATCTCCGCTTCGCACAACCCTGCTGCCGATAATGGGATTAAATTTTTTAATAACCATGGGTTCAAACTGGATGATACCCTGGAAGAGAAAATCGAAGAACTTGTCCTGGGAGATATGGAAGCCCTGCCGCGTCCGACCGGAAATGAGCTGGGCAGGGTTATCTCTTTAAATGATGCCGAAGACCGCTATATAGAATTTCTTAAAAATACAATCGACTGTAACCTGACAGGTCTGAGAATAGTTCTGGACTGCGCCAACGGCGCTGCTTACCGGGTGGCGCCCCGGCTTCTAAGGGAACTGGGAGCCCAGGTTATCAGCATGAATGACCTGCCGGACGGGCTTAATATTAATAACCGCTGCGGGTCGACTCATCCTGAGGGGCTTCAGGAGTCCGTGGTTAAGTTTAAAGCGCATCTGGGGCTCGCTTATGACGGCGATGCCGACCGGGTTATCGCCGTCGACGAAAAGGGACAGCTTGTCAACGGCGATGGGATCCTTGTTATCTGCGGACTGGCTCTTCACGCCGCTTGCGAACTGGGCGCGCGGATAGTGGTAACAGTGATGAGCAACCTGGGACTTAAACAGGCCTTTGAAAAGTCAGGCGTCAGCGTGTTGGAAACAGGGGTTGGCGACCGCTTTGTACTGGAAAAGATGCTGGAAACCGGGGCTGTTCTGGGCGGAGAACAATCCGGTCATATAATTTTTCTGAAGCACTCTACCACGGGGGACGGCATCCTGACAACATTGCAGCTGCTGCAAGTCCTGAAGGATTCAGGCCAAAGCCTGAGCGAACTGGCCGGCCGGATGGAAACGCTTCCCCAACTGCTTGTTAATGTAAAAGTACGCAGTAAAAACGGTTGGGAAGCAAACGAAAAAATAGCGGCTGCTATTCGCGCAGGAGAAAAAGACCTGACACAAAGGGGAAGACTTCTTGTACGAGCTTCCGGTACGGAGCCGCTGATCAGGGTCATGGCGGAAGGGCCGGACCCGCATGAACTGGAAAAACTGGTGCGGCGGATCAGCGCTGTGATTGCGGGTGAATTAAGTTAAAGGGGTGTGTTATGCTGTACATCGGAACGGATATAATTGAGATTTCAAGGGTGAGGACAGCAGCAGCAAGACATCCTTCCTTTTATGACAAAATACTTACCGAACGTGAAAAGACCTGCTGCCTGGGTAAATCCGACCCTGTCCCTACCCTGGCCGGGCGTTTTGCTGCCAAAGAAGCTGTCTTAAAGTGCATGGGCCTTGGACTGAGGGGGTTATCGTGGCGGGATCTCGAGGTCATACCTGACGGGCAGGGGGCTCCTCAGGTCCTTTTTTCTGAGAACATTAAAAAGATCCTGGAAGATAAAAGGATAAAATATATAAAAGTCAGTATATCTCACAGCCGTGACTATGCCATGGCTGTTGCCGTGGGAGAGGGCGATTGAAATGAGGCTTGTTACCGGGACTGAAATGAAAAAGCTGGATGCCTGGGCTGTAGGGGAATTCGGGATACCGTCCCTGCTCCTGATGGAAAATGCAGGCGCTGCAGTAGCAAGGAAGGCCCGGGAGATTTTAAGGAATGCCGCAGACCGGCAGATTGTCGTTCTGGCCGGGAAAGGCAATAACGGTGGGGATGCCCTGGCAGCTGCCCGTCACCTTCATGAAATGGGGGCGGAGGTCAGGCTCTTTTTGCTTTTTGACCCCGGGGAATTTAGCGGACCGGCTCTGGACAACTGGTCGTTAATAGAGAAATTGGGCATAAAATGGCATCTATTGAATGATGAAAACAGCAATTATCTTTTAAAACTGCGTCTTAACCAGTGCGAGCTGGTCCTGGACGGGATATTCGGCACCGGGTTTAAAGGCGCTCCTTCTGAAAATATTACCCGGGTAATAAATGCGGTCAATGAAAGCACTTGCCCTGTCCTGGCTATCGATATCCCCTCGGGACTGGAGGCGGACACGGGCCAGGTCCGGGGAAGCTGCATCAGGGCGACGCATACTGTTACCCTGGCCTGGGCCAAACGGGGATTGGTCTTATTCCCGGGCAGGACGTATACAGGAGAGATGGAAGTCGCCGGCATCTCGCTGCCCCGCGAAGCCCTGAAACTGCTGGATGGTGAAGAACACTATGTTGATAACGGATACGTGCGGGGCCTCCTGCCCCCACGGGAACAGGAAGGCCATAAAAACACCTTTGGTCATGTCCTTGTAATAGCCGGTTCTCCAGGTATGACCGGGGCGGCCTGGCTGGCCGGCAAAGCGGCGCTAAGGTCGGGAGCGGGAATGGTTACGGTCTGCCTGCCCTCTTCCCTGGCCGGTAATTTTGATGCGGCTCTTCCGGAGGCGATTACCCGGGGCGTGGAAGAGACCGGGGAAAAAACGCTGGATGCGGCAGCATGGCCCGCGATTGAACGGCTTATGAAGAATAAAAAGGCGCTAGTATTTGGTCCGGGACTGACAGCAAGGCCGGAAATCAGGGAAATTTTAGAAAAGGTCGTCTCTCATGCGCGTGTCCCGCTGGTCATTGATGCCGACGGCCTGAATGTCCTGGCCCATAATACGCAGGTGCTGCAAAAAGCGCATGTCCCGGTGGTCTTAACGCCCCATCCCGGTGAAATGAGCAGGTTGACAGGAATAGCGACCGCGCAGGTGCAAGCTGACCGGGTAGGGACAGCCCGGGAAGCGGCAAGACGGCTTAACGCAGTTGTGGTATTAAAGGGGGCGGCAACAGTGACGGCGACACCGGCGGGAAATGTCTTTATCAATTCCACCGGAAACCCGGTCCTGGCCACAGCGGGTACGGGTGACGTCCTGGCGGGAGCGATAGGGGGGTTGCTGGCCCAGGGTCTGGACGCGGAAACAGCCTGTCTTTGCGGGGTTTATATTCACGGGCTGGCCGGAGATCTGACTGCACAAAAAACGGGGCAGCGCGGTGCACTGGCCGGGGACATCCTGGAAATGCTTCCCCGGGCTTTAAAGCAGATGGAGCATTCTTAAACCGTGTCTAATGAGTAAAAGAACGGAGTGGAGATATATGCAAAAGAGGCCTGTCTGGGCAAAAATAAGCCTGGAAAACATCGTCCATAATTACCGGGAGGTCCGGCGACTGGTCGGGCCGGACGTGCAGGTGATGGCTGTAGTCAAGGCCAACGCGTACGGCCATGGAGCGACCGAAGTGTCAAAAGCCCTGGATGCGGCGGGGGCTGAGCGTTTTGCTGTTGCTATCATGAACGAGGCAGTCGGGCTGAGAAAGGACGGAATAACCAAACCCATACTGGTAATGGGTTGGACACCGGCCGAAGACTACGAAAGAGCCCTGCAAAACGAGATCACACTTACCATCTTCTCCCTGCAGGAAGCGGAAGAACTATCGCGAATATCTACAGCATTGAATAAAAAAGCTCTCGTCCATATAAAGGTTAATACGGGGATGACGCGTCTCGGTTTTTGCACGGACAGGACGGGGCTTGAGGATGCAGCTCAAATAATCCGTCTGCCCGGTCTTGAGGTGGAGGGCATTTTTACCCATCTGGCCAAAGCGGACGAATCCGATAAAACGTATACCAAAAAGCAGCTTGCTCTTTTTAGGGACTTTGTGAGCGGCGTTGAAGAAAAAACGGGATTCAGGTTCAGAATAAAACATGCTGCCAACAGCGCAGCAGTTATTGACCATCCCGAAGCATATTTTGATATGGTGCGCCCGGGAATCATGCTCTACGGGCTCAAACCTTCCGGTGAGGTCCGGCTGGAGAGGGTTGATCTGCGCCAGGCTATGACTCTTCAGGCCCGCATATCCTATGTCAGGGAAGTTACGGCCGGTGTTTGCGTCAGTTACGGCGGACGGTTTGTTACCCCTGCCGACGCGGTTATTGCCACGCTGCCTCTTGGCTACGCGGATGGTTATTCGCGGCTGCTTACGGGAAAAGCGCAAGTTATCTGCGGGGGCATAAGAGTGCCTGTTGTCGGCAGGATTTGCATGGATCAGCTCATGATCGATGTTACCCGGGTCAATCCGCGCGTGAGACAGGGCGATATAGTCACCTTGATTGGCTCTGACCGGGATAATTTTATTTCTGTTGATGAATTGGCCGCAAATTTGGGCACTATAAATTATGAGGTCACCTGTATGATTTCAGCCCGTGTTCCCAGAGTTTACCGGGAACAAAAAGACAATACAGCATTATAGGTATATTGACGGTATATACTCATAATATATATAATGAAGTAGCATTATATATACTGGGTTTTTATTTTCTGATAGGAGTGGATGATTGTGGCAAACACCAGGCGCATTATGATCTGCTTGCCCGCGACGCTGTTGGAAGAAGTGGATGTCATTATAAGCGTAGAAAAAAAGAACCGCAGCGAACTGATCAGGGAAGCAATGCGCTTTTACCTGAGGGAAAAGCAGAAAAGCCGGTTAAGAGAAGAAATGCGCAGGGGGTACCAGGAAATGGCCCGGATCAACCTTCTGTTAGCCCAGGAGGCATTTGACAGCGAAGAAGAAGTGCGTGATTTCATTGAGCGCAGACTCGTGGAGTGTTGGTAGTATGAGTATTAAAAGGGGCGAAATCTACTATGCCGATTTAAGTCCGGTTATCGGTTCCGAGCAGGGGGGTACCCGACCGGTACTAATAGTACAAAACGATATCGGTAACCAGTACAGTCCCACCACAATTGTAGCGGCCATCACCAGCCAGGTTTCCAAGGCCAAACTTCCCACTCATGTGGAACTGGAAAGAGAGACCTGCGGCCTGGAAAAAGACTCCGTGGTCCTGGCGGAACAGGTCAGGACCATTGACAAGCGCCGCCTGAAAGAAAAAGTGTCCACACTTAGTGAAGACATCATGGAAAAAATAGACCAGGCCCTGGAAATCAGCCTTGGACTGGTTGAATTATAACGACTACATATACATAAAAATGACAGGAGGAGATGATCTCCTGTCTCTTTGTTTTATAGCCGGTTACCTTACAGCGCAGTTTTGCATATGATATCTTGCTTCAATTAAGGAGATGAAAGAGATATGGCATGTTTGATAGGAATTACTTGCAGCTGGCAGGAGCAGGAATCCAGGCACCTGATCAATGATTCTTACATATTGGCCGTTCAGGAAGCGGGAGGGATACCTCTTCTCATTCCCACGCTGGACCCGGCGCTGGCTGAAGAAGTGTACCATCGAATGGATGCGATTATTTTCTCGGGAGGAGATGACCCGGACCCTTATCTGTACGGTGAGGAGCCGCAAGAAGGGCTGGGCGACGTAACGCCGCGGCGTGACAGCTTCGAGCTGGCCCTGACAAAGTATGTTCTTGGCGGCAGAAAGCCGGCCCTGGGTATCTGCCGGGGCATTCAGGTGTTGAATATCGCGGCGGGAGGTACTCTCTGGCAGGACCTGAAGGGCTATACCGCCCTGCAGCACCGCCAGCTTGCTCCCCGCTGGCATACCAGTCACCTTGTGGATATCGACAATGACAGCAGGCTATTTAGAATAACGAAACATAAGTCCATCCGGGTGAACAGCTTTCATCACCAGGCAGTCAAAGAGGTGGGGGAAGGCTTACGCGCTGTAGCCCGCAGTAGAGACGGGATTATTGAGGCCTTAGAATCAGAAAACCCTCAAAAATATATAATCGGGATGCAGTGGCACCCCGAATTTCTCCTGAACCGTGACGAGTATTCATTGAGTATTTTTAGAGACATGGTTGAGGAGGCAAAGAAAGTGAAAAAAGGTGTGTGACCTTCAAAGGGAATACTCTTGTTGTTTTGTCCCCGGTTCCACGTAAATGTTGCGGCAGCCGGTTTCCTTCACTAGGAAAGCAAAGAACAGCCCCAGCAGCGTGGAAGCCAGACAGCACAGGAAGGCTCGGTGGTAAAGTTCCGCAGCGGGAAGCAGGAGAGTGTACCTGTCAATAATCATGCCGATAACGGGAGGTACGAAGGCTCCGCCGAAAAATCCGCCCACGTTAACTACAGAAGTGGCAATACCTGCTATTTCCACCGGGTTTAATTCCTTGGAATAGGCCCAGGCCAGGATATGGGGGACAGCAGATAATCCCAGCAGGAAAAACAGGACCGGCAAATACGTGACCGGGGGTTTACCATGCCATACAACAGTGATCAGGAGCCAGCATGCCACATTAGCCGTTCCGAAGATGAGCATGGGAAGCCGCCTTTTTCGTAACGAATCGGAAAGTTTGCCGATCAAAACAGACCCTACAGCGGTGCCTGCCACTATGGCGGTGACATGATTTGCGGCGGCAATCCTGGACATCCCGTAAACATCTACCAGGTATGATACTCCCCAGACGCTCGTCATGGTTATATAAGCTCCGTTGAAACCGGCGAACATCATGAATACTACCCAGGTGCCGCGGTTTCTTAAGACTGTGAGCAGCCCTTTCCACAGGTCGGGTTTAATTGCTTGGAGATGCTCATTCCGGCCTTCTTCCAGTTCTTTGACAGAGGGCAGCCCCATTTCTTCGGGCCTGTTGCGTACAAATGTGTAGCACAAGGCCGCCGCTGCCAGGGAATACACGCCGATAGCCGTAAAAGTGAAACGCCAGGTGAAGACCCCTACGAACAGGGCCAGCGGTGTCTGGGCGCAGATCCCGCCCATATTGCCCATGAAACTGGTAATGCCGGAAAGCGTTCCGAATTCGCTCTCTTTAAACCACTGTGACTGGATTTTGAGAATAGAGATAAAAACCACGGAGACGCCAAACCCGACTAGGACCCGCCCGGCAAAGACCCAGAAGATGCCGGGAGCCAGCCCGAAGATGATGGAACCCACTCCGGAGACAACCGTCCCTACGGCAACCGTTTTGCGGGGTCCGAGGGAGTCGGCCAGAAGTCCGGCTGGTATTTGCATCAGCATATAAACATAAAAATAGGTGGAACCGATATTGGCAAAGGTGGTAGCCGAGACATTGAATTCCCACACCAGTTCATCTCTGACCACTCCCATGGCCAGGCGGTGAAAATGTACGGTTATATAAGTGAGTATCAGGATGCCCCATACCACCCAACGATAGGTAAGGAGCTTTTTTATCCGGCAGTCAGGGTTTTTTCCCATCAATTTTATCCCCTTTTTGCAACTTATACGTTATAAATCATGACATAGAGCTGTCCTGTTTGCAATGTTATAATCAAGATGAATATGTTATCAGGAGGTCAAGAACATGGATTTGAAATTCGAATTAACCGAACAAAAAGCTCAACCCGTACTCTCTATTCGTGCAAGGACAGCGGTTGGCAATCTGCCGCAGGAATTAGGCAAAGCCTATAGGTCCATCATCCGGTATCTCACCGAATTGGGCGAGCAGCCCTCGGAAGGTTTTGCCTTTACCGCTTATTATAACATGGATATGGAGAATCTTGATGTGGAAATGGGTTTCCCTGTAGCAAAGCATCTGCCGGCCAAGGGGGAAATAAAACCCGGTGAGATCCCGGCAGGGAGGCAGGTTTCCTGTCTTTATAAGGGTCCTTATAACGAGATGGGCCCGGTTTATGAGGCAATGACCAAGTGGGTTGCCGAAAATGGCTATACCCCAACGGGAATCTGTTATGAGTTTTATTACAATTCACCCTTGGAGGTTCCGGAAAGCGAACTCCTTACCAGGATAATGTTTCCGTTGAAATAACATTTCTTATCCTGAAAAATAGCGTCAAATACTTCTCTTGTGTAGAATAAAGCCGTATGTGAGATATTGTGACAGACAGAGGGGTTGTTCTTAAAGCAATTAAAGCTTTGGGGACAACCCCTGTACCTTTATCAGTCCCCGACCTTTGTTTGTACTGACTATTATTTATTCGAACCCTTATTAAGTTATTTTCAAATCATAACAGAAATACGTTATAATCTTAGAGGAGCTTTATTTTAATTTTATATAGAGGTGGATAGGATATGGAAGTTGTACGATTGGTTGAAGTGACCAGGGGAGAACTGGTGGAAAGTGTGCACCGGGGTGCGGTGGCAGTTGTGGATATTGAAGGAAAGATTATTGCCGGAGCCGGTGACACCGCTTACCTTACTTATATCCGTTCGGCGGCCAAACCTATGCAGGCTTTGCCCGTAATAGAAAGCGGGGCTGCCGCCTGTTTTGGCCTGGAGCAAACAGAGCTGGCCTTACTGACAGCTTCCCATAACGGGGAAGATGAGCACGTCCGGGTGGGTCGGCGTATCATGGAAAAAATAGGTCTTGCCGGACAATACCTGCAGTGCGGCACACACCCCCCCCTTCATGCGGCAAGCGCCAGAAAACTTTTCGGGCAAGGGGCCGAGCCTACGGTCTTTCACTGTACCTGTTCGGGCAAACATGCCGGCATGCTGGCCCTGGCTAAATTTTTTGGCTGGTCGCTGCACGATTACTACCATCTTGAGCACCCGGTACAGCAGATGATGCTTAAGACCATGGCTGATTTTACCGGACTGGAACCCTCGGATATCACCGTGGGGATAGACGGGTGCGGTGTGCCCGTTTTTGCCATGTCTTTGGAAAGAATGGCCTTAGCCTATGCGCGTTGGGCTTCCCCCGGAGTGTTCGGCGAAGAAAGAAAGCGGGCCTGTCTGGCGCTGCATGAAGCCATGACCACCCATCCCCTGCTGGTGGCCGGGACAGGACGGTTAGCCACCGAAATGATGAAAGCAACAGGCCGCAAACTGGTTGTCAAAGACGGGACGGAAGGAATCTTCTGTGTCAGCGTGCCGGAGAAGGGCTGGGGGATTGCCTTGAAGATAGAAGACGGGCATACCAGGGCTTTGGGCCCCGCCGTGATCGAAGTATTAGACCAGCTAGGGCTATTGAACGAGGAAGAAAAGGGGAGACTGGCCTCCCATGCCCGCAGGCAGTTGAAAAATTACCGGGGAGAAATTATCGGGGAAATTCGCCCCGCTTTTACCCTGGATATAAAAAAAGGCTAAGGAGACGGAGAAATGGATTTTGTCAAGATTCTCAGCAAGGAATTAAGCTGGTCCTTAAGCGGGACGGAGCAGGCTGTTAAACTTCTGGAAGAAGGGAACACCATCCCCTTTATCGCGCGCTATCGCAAAGAAGCTACCGGGGAGATGGACGAGGAGACTTTAAGGCGGCTGTCAGACAGGCTGGAGTACCTGAAGAACCTCAGCAAACGCAAAGAAGAGGTCATCCGCCTGATCAGTGAACAGGGGCAGTTGACTCCTGAGCTGGAGGAGTCCGTCCGGAAGGCTGTCACTCTGCAGCAGGTCGAAGATATCTACCGCCCTTACAGGCCCAAACGGCGCACCAGGGCCGGCATTGCCAGGGAACAGGGGCTGGAACCGCTGGCGCAGCTGCTCTTGGACCAGACTCAGGAGACTGGGGACCCGCTGGAGACAGCTTTGGCCTATGTGAACCCGGAGACAGGGATAGAGTCGGCCGAAGCCGCCCTGGCGGGCGCCTGTGATATCATTGCGGAGCAAGTGGCGGATGACCCCGAGATACGTGAACTGGCCAGGAAGGTTTATTACGCCAAAGGACAGCTCCTGACAAAGGGCGGAAGCGAAAAACCCACTCCTTATGAGATGTATTATGAATATAAAGAGAACGTGAGAACTTTGCCCCCCCACCGTATTTTAGCCATCAACCGGGGGGAAAAAGAAAATATCCTGCAGGTCACGATAGAAGTGCCAGAAGAAGAGATTATTGCCTTGATTGAAAGAAGGCTGGTCACAAACCCGGCCTGCGTAGGCAGGGAATACCTGAAAAAGGCTGTCGATGACGGCTGCAAGCGGCTGCTCTTTCCCAGCCTGGAGCGGGAAGTGCGCCGGGAACTGACAGCCAGGGCGGAAGAACAGGCCATCAGGGTCTTTTCTCATAACCTGAAGAATTTACTGCTGCAGCAGCCGGTAAGGGGTCAGACCGTTCTGGGGGTGGACCCGGGGTACAGGACCGGCTGTAAACTGGCAGTTGTCGATGAAACGGGGAAACTCCTGGAGACAGGAGTGATGTTCCCCCATCCGCCTCAGAACAAGAAAGAAGAAGCTTTCGAGACAGTACAGGATCTAATCGCCAGGTATAAGGTGACTGCTGTCGCTATCGGGAACGGTACTGCTTCCCGTGAAACGGAAGCTTTTATCGGCGAGTTGATCAAAAAACGGGGGCTGCCCCTGAAATATACTATCGTCAGCGAGGCCGGCGCATCCGTTTATTCGGCTTCGCCTTTAGCGGCCCAAGAGTTCCCTGGCATGGACCTGTCTTACCGCAGCGGCGTTTCCATCGCCCGGCGGCTGCAGGACCCCCTGGCCGAACTGGTGAAAATAGAGCCCAAAGCAGTGGGGGTAGGTCAGTACCAGCACGACGTCAGCCCCAGGGAGCTTAACCATGCCCTGGGGGCGGTGGTGGAGTCCTGCGTAAATACGGTAGGTGTGGAGCTGAATACGGCTTCCGGATCACTTCTCCAGTATGTGGCGGGATTGAGCCCTGCAGTGGCAAAATCCGTGGTGGCTTACCGGGAAAAGGTGGGACGGTTTAGGGAGCGCGGGGAACTGTTAAAAGTCCCCCGCCTGGGAGAAAAAGCCTTCCAGCAGTGCGCCGGGTTCATCCGCATCGCCGGAGGCGTCAATCCGCTGGAAAACACTCCCGTCCACCCCGAGTCCTACGAAACGGCCCTTGCCTTGCTGAACGAAGCGGGGTTTAGCCTGGACGACCTGTTGGTAAGGAGTGCGGAAATAAGGGAAGCCCTCGAACAGATAAATATTGAGGAGATTTGCGCCAGGCTGGGAGCCGGAGCCCCCACGGTGCGAGACATCATTGACGCCCTGAAACGCCCGGGACGCGACCCGCGCGAAGACCTGCCGCCCGTCCTGTTCAGGCAGGACGTCTTATCGATTGATGACCTTACAGAGGGGATGGTCCTGCAAGGGACGGTGAGAAATGTCGTGGATTTCGGCGCATTCGTAGACATTGGGGTAAAACAGGACGGGCTTGTCCATCTCTCCCAGCTCAGTGACAAATTCATCAGGCATCCCATGGAGGTAGTGGCAGTCGGGGATACGGTGAAAGTGGCGGTGCTGGGCGTGGATAAGGTCAGGGGCAGGATCAGCCTGACCATGCGGGGGATTTAACCGACTATCCGATCTCCGATTTTCGGCATCCGAAAAAGATAAGAAAACAGAAAGAAGAGATAAGATAATGCTTAAAAAGGCTTTGACTAATGCCAGAATTTACACCATGAACGGTAATGTTATAGAGAAAGGGACCATCCTCTGGGATAAAAAAAACATCCTGGCAGTGGGAGAAACAGTGGAGCTGCCGCAGGAGGCGGAAGTTATCGATATGAGCGGGAAGACTGTTGTCCCCGGCTTCATTGACGCCCATACCCATTTAGGCATCCTCGAGGAGATTTACCAGGTGGAAGGCGATGACTTAAACGAGTTTACGGAACCGGTCACGCCGGAACTGCGGGCCCTTGACGCCGTTAATCCTTTCGACCTGGCCTTTAGGGACGCTGTGCAGGGCGGTGTTACCACGGTGATGACAGGTCCGGGCAGCAGCAATGTCATCTGCGGGACGTCCCTCGTCATGAAAACGGCGGGCAGCTGCCTGCAGGAAATGGTCCTGATACCGCAGGCCGGGTTAAAGGTCGCCTTCGGTGAAAACCCCAAACGAACCTATGGAGAACAGAAAAAAATGCCGGCGACAAGGATGGGGATCGCCGCTTTGCTGAGGCAGGCATTTACCGATGCCCGTGTTTATGCCCGAAAAAAGGAAAAATCACTAAAAGACGGTGAAGTCCTGGAACTTGACCTGGGGATGGAAACACTGCTGCAGGTCCTGAATAAAGAAATGCCCTTAAGGGCTCATGCCCACAGGGCTGATGATATCATGACGGCACTGAGGGTGGCTGAAGAATTCCAGCTTGATATCGTCCTTGAACATGGTACCGAATCACACAAAATAATACCGGAGCTGGTCAAACGCCATATCCCCGTAGTGCTGGGACCTTCCTTCAGCAACCGGGCCAAGGTGGAGCTGGCCGAGATTTCCTGGAAGTCCGCGGCGCTGCTCAATGAAGCGGGTATCCTGGTAGCCCTTACCACGGACCATTCCGTCACCCCTGTCCAGTACCTCCCACTCTGCGCTTCAATGGCTGTTAAATACGGAATGGACGAAACGGAAGCCCTGAAGGCTATTACCATAAACGCGGCAAAAGTGTTGAAACTGGACCACCGTGTGGGAAGCCTGGAAACAGGCAAAGACGCCGATATCGTTGTTCTCTCCGGTCATCCCCTCGACTGGCGCACACGTGTTGAACGGGTATATATTAACGGGGAAGCGGTCCACTGCACGCTTACCTCATAAATAGGTTATAATAAAGAGGTCTAATTTTTTGTTTTGAGGTGCTTTTATTGTATACTTTTGATTCCTTTTCGCCCGGTGAAACATACAACCTGGCGCATCGCCTCGGGAAGCTCTTAAAGGGTGGGGAATTCATTGCCTTAGAGGGTGAACTGGGGGCCGGGAAGACAGTTTTCGTAAAAGGTCTGGCCCGGGGGCTGGAGGCGGACGCCCCTGTTACCAGTCCCACTTTTACACTGATCCACCTGTATGAGGGCAGGCTGCCCCTGGCCCATTTCGATGTCTACCGCCTGCCGGTCCCGGAGGCCATTGAAGAACTGGGTTATGAAGAATTTTTTTACGGACCGGGGGTTACGGCCGTAGAATGGAGCGACCTGGTCAAATCCTATTTGCCGCAGGACTACCTCCTGGTGGAGATCAGACGTCAATATCATCCTGAAAAAGGAGAAGGCCGCCGGATCAGACTTGTTCCGCACGGCCTTTATATGGAAGCCCTGCTGGAGGAGTTGAAAAAAGATGATAGTGCTGGGGATTGAAAGTTCCACCCCGGTGGCTTCCGTCGCCTTGGTTTCCGGGGCAGGTCTGCGTGGCGAGATAACCTTGAATATCGGGCTTACTCATTCCGAACAGCTTCTCCCCCTGATTGACGCCCTTTTGTACCAGGCCAGGACAGGACTGGAGGAAGTGAAAGGGATTGCGGTGGCGGGAGGGCCTGGCTCCTTCACGGGGCTAAGGATAGGAATGGCTACGGCCAAGGGGCTGGCGCAGGGAAGAAACATCCCGCTCATCGGTATTCCGACCCTGCTGGCGCTGGCTCATACCCGGGAGGGTTTTAACGGCCTGGTCTCTCCTGTGATGAATGCCCGCAAGAACGAGGTTTATACGTCACTGTTCAGGTTTGGACCGGGTGGAGCCAAGCAGCTTGCGCCGTATCAGGCCGCTTCGCCGGAAAAGTGGGCGCGGGAACTGGATACATATGGAGAGCAGGTTACAATAACAGGAGACGGAATAGATGCATATATTAATCTGTGGGCGGAAGTCCTGCAAGAAAAGGCTATTTTTCCCCCGCCCATACTGCGCACAGTGAGGGCAGCCACAGTAGCCTGGCTGGGAAGGCAAAAACTCCTGGAAGGGTATCGTGACGACATTTACAGCCTTAAACCCCTGTATATCAGGCCCTCTGAAGCTGAGGCGAGACTTGCGGGATATAAGTGTCAGGAGTGAATTCAATGCAATATGCTTTAAGGCCCATGCTTATGGGAGATATCCCACAGATCGTTGCTATAGAAAAAAAGTCGTTCCCCACGCCATGGTCGCCCTATGCCTTTGCCTGTGAGCTAAGGGATAATGAATTTGCCTATTACATGGTGGTGACCCCCGCTGACGACCCCTATACGGTTGTTGGCTACGGGGGCATGTGGCTGATCATTGACGAAGCCCATATCACCAATATTGCCATAACCCCGGCTTACCGGGGAAAAGCGCTGGGCGAATTCCTGATGAAAGGCATGATGGACCTGGCCGTAAAGAAAAGGGCCAGACGAATGACCCTGGAGGTCAGGGTGTCCAATGATACCGCCAAGAGGCTTTATGAAAGGATGGGGTTCGTATCGGCAGGGCTGCGTCCCGGTTATTATATTGATACGAATGAAGACGCTGTCATCATGTGGAAAGAACTTATATGACGATTATCCGAGTGGCCGTTCTTCCGATTGCCGAACAAGATTCTTTCAACGATTATCCGAATACCGAGTACCGATTTTCCGAACAAGACTGGTTACGGATATAAAAACCAGGAATTCTTTTAAATCTTAGTCGGAGGGTCGGATATCGGATAGTCGATGACCAGAAATTATACTTCAGAGGTAAAGAAATGCGAAAGAAAGAAATCATCCTGGCGGTGGAGACAAGCTGTGACGAAACAGCCGTTGCCGTCCTGGCAAACGGCGATGACCTGCTGGCCAACCTTGTTTCTTCTCAGATCCAGGTCCACCGGCAGTTTGGCGGGGTGGTGCCTGAAATTGCTTCCCGCCATCACCTGGAACAGGTCAACAGGCTGGTTGACCTGGCCCTGCAGGAGGCCAAGCTAGGCTTGGCCGACCTGGAGGCAATTGCCGTAACATACGGGCCGGGACTGGTGGGGGCGCTGCTGGTCGGCGTTAGTACGGCAAAGGCACTGGCGTACAGTCGGAATCTGCCGCTGGTAGGAGTTAACCATATCGAAGGGCATATCTACGCCAACTGGCTGACACACCGTAAAATTGAATTTCCCCTGGCCTGCCTGGTTGTATCGGGGGGTCATACCGCCCTTGTCCGGATGAACGATCACGGCAGTTATCATTTACTGGGACAGACCCAGGATGATGCCGCCGGGGAAGCTTATGATAAAGTGGCCCGGGCAATGGGACTGGGGTACCCCGGCGGGCCGCTGCTGGATGAACTGGCCCGCAAGGGCAATCCCCAGGCAATACCTCTGCCCCGGGCCTGGCTGGGCGAGGACAGCTTCGACTTCAGTTTCAGCGGCCTGAAAACAGCGGTCTTGAATTACCAAAACCGGGTCGCGCAAAAAGGGGAAGAAGTCAACAAGGCCGACCTGGCCGCAGCCTTCCAGGCCAGTGTGGTCGAAGTGCTGGTGGAGAAAACCGTGCGCGCCGCCTGTAAGAACAAGCTCAAAACAGTACTGCTGGCCGGCGGAGTTGCCGCCAACAGCCTGCTGCGTGAGCAGCTCAAAAAGCGCTGCGAAGATGAGGGGCTGGCTTTGTTATATCCGCCTTTGCAGTATTGTACCGATAATGCCGCTATGATCGCCTGCGCCGGGTACTACCGCTACAAGCGGGGCGAAAGGGCGAACTGGCATCTTAATGCCGTGCCGAACCTGAAGCTGTTTGGGTAGTGTATCAACACCTCTGAAACGTTGTTTCAGAGGTGTTTTAATATGCGAGAGCAGGGGAAGATAGAGTTAATTTCTCATACCTATGACAACATGAACCGCTTAAAGACACTTAAGAACTATAAAGGGGTCTAGCTTCTCTCCGAATACGGTTATGATTACGATAATAACGGTATATATGTATATACCGCCCCTTTCTTCAATAAACTCTAAATAATGTTCAGCAAATTTTTTCGGAATGCAATTTGAGAATATGGACGTTTGACCACAAAAATTGGAAATCAATCCTAGAACAAGGAAGGATTTTACTGTATTTTTGTCGAAATGAATAAAATTGTTTAGGATATTACACTATTTGTTCATCACACATATCTTGATTAATGGAGGGAGCAGCTTGAGTACCTTACAAGATATATTTAAAAAAGAAGGAGCTACGCTGTTTCAAAATGATAGTATCGTACTAGACCATTATTATTTAGATCCATATCAAGATGCAAATGATGATTATGCTGATTCGTATGATATGTCTACAATATTCGAAACAACCCCTGTAAAAAACAAAAAAAGTGTAGGCTCTGTAGAGATACCCTTTTCCCTATTCCATTTTTTTATGGACGGATCAAGGAGAACATACAAAATTGGAGATTTAGTTATCTCAGGGAAAAAAATCTACCCTGTCATTGCTGCACAGGTTAGAGCTGGATGTGTTCAACGTAATACTGGGAAAATTTCAAAGCGTAGTCTGCTATCAAAGAACTATTTATTAATAAGTAGTAGTTTTAACGATGTTAATTTTGATGCGATAAAAATTAGAATTAAAAAATGTTCTCGTTTACCACATTCCTTATATGTCGAAAAGTATTCCTTTAATAAAATGAAAGATTCTGCTCCAAATAACGCTGCGATCGCAAAAGCAAACAGCCTTATGCATATTTTAGAAATAGACATCTTAAAAGAAATGGTTCAAGCAAAAACATTAGATACAAATAAAATGTTAATTGTGGATGGCCCTCTTCAATTCATTGCTGAAGATACCGGGAAAGACGATTTCGCTGATTTATTCTATAATGTTGTGGGAGTATCTAAGAGTTTTGATCCGAATCTATCTGTTTCGGACAAGCGTGGTAGTCCTCATATTGGAGCACAAATACTTCTTTTAAATTATGGAGAACGGACACCTGTATTTTATAAGCGAAACTCACGTGGTCGTGAATTTGGGTTTTGGTATTTAAGAATTCGCGATCGTCACAATTTGCGTAATCCTTTAGATGGTATTATCAAGGTTGAGAAAATGGCAACAAAAGAAGATAAGGAAAACGGGTTTGAGTCAGATGTTATTGATAATATTTCTTTATCGTTAATAGCAGAAGGTATTCCCACTTGCCATGGTAAAGATGATAGATGGCCTAATCATCTGTATCCGGTTTATCTAGCGGAAACTATGATAAAGTCAACATTTGCTAGTGATGTTGCATTTATCAACCAATTTCAGCGCGATATATTTTGAGGGGGGCTTAGTATGAGTACTGTAAATATAATTGGAAAAATATCTGCAACAGAACGTAATCCTAATTCTTGCGATGAGTTTATTTTCTGGTTGAAAGACAATGTGGTTCTCAGTCCATTTGATATTATTAAGGTACTTAACATAATTGATGGCTCTACTACTTATGGTGTTGTGCAGGATATATTCCACATAACCGATAGCCCAGGACATATTAGCAATTATGTATCTTCAGATTTTGGAGATGTTGACGCCAAGCCAATGACAGTTCGATTAGCACTATCGTATGCCAAGGTATCAGTGATTCACAATGACAATGAAAATTATATGCCGGTGATTGAAGGTACACCAGTATATACTTGCAGTGCTGATGATATAAGAATTGCTCTCGGTCTAAACGATATAAAAAAGGAATCTGCTATTTCGGCAGGCATCTTAAAAGCATCAAACGGTGTTGTTGTTCCAATAGACTATAATGGTGACTTCCTGATTGGACCCGAAGGAGCCCATCTTAATGTTTCTGGAATATCTGGCCTTGCAACTAAAACAAGCTATATTATGTTTTTATTAAAAGCTATTCAGGAAAAGCTCGATGAAGAAGTTGCCATTATTGTTATGAATGTAAAAGGTGATGACCTGCTTCATCTTGACGAAATAAATACAAAGATTACGACGGAACAAATTGAAGATTGGAATACATTAGGAGTTCCCTGTGAACCATTTCAGAATGTGACTTATTATTATCCTTTTGCTCGTATGCGCGGAAGTGATATATATTCAAATACCACTCTTTCAAAGGAAGATTTGCTTGCACAGTATGATTCAGGCAAAGCATATAATTACATTTACACGTTTGATCATGATATAAAGAAAATAGACATGTTGTTTTCAAATGTCGATGACCCAAATTTTACGATAGAATCTATTTTGAACTTTATAGAGACAGATAAGGAATTTCGTGGCGAAATGAGCTGGAATGATTTTAAACAAACAGTTCGCGATTATACAAATAAAGTTAAGTCCAATAAAGACATTCTTGTACAGTCGTGGCGAAAGTTTAGTCGGTTAATTAACAATTCAATAAACAACAGCATTTTTGTAAACGCGAAATCATCTGACAAGAAACAGCGCCATTGTCACCTTTCTGATGCAATTATCAATATAAACGGCGGAGATATGATGGTCATTGACATTGCCAGCTTAGATGAACAGATGCAATGTTTAGTGTTTGGTGATACAATACGAACAGTGTATGATTTAAAACATGGGAATTATGATGAAACTGATCGAAAATCTAAAAAGCCTGTTCCCAAGAAATTAGTTGTTTTTGTGGATGAATTAAATAAATATGCTCCTTCCACATCTCCAAAGGGATCACCACTTCTTTCAAATCTTCTTGATATTACAGAACGCGGTCGTCAGGAAGGTATCATTTTATTTTCTGCTGAACAGTTCAGAAGTGCAATACATGATCGTGTAAAAGGAAATTGTGGAACTAATGTATATGGTCGCACAAACGCGATAGAAGTTTCTAAGCCTGATTATAGATACATACCAAATGTATATTCAAATATGATGACACGCTTAGGGAAAGGGGATCTCATTATCCAACACCCTGTATTCAAAACACTGCTAAAAATTAAATTTCCTTATCCTTGTTATCATCAAGGAGGCACAAATCAATGAACGATATAATCGTTGGGAAGCATGTTTTAGAGTCCCTTTCCATTGGAATGTACTCAAATCCTTTTGATATTTTCAGGGAGTATATTCAGAATGCAACTGACTCAATTGATAAAGCATATGCTCAAGGATTATTAGATTTCGATACCGGTGAAATAACAATATCAGTAAACAAGAAGTCTAGGTCCGTATCCATTCGCGATAATGGGATGGGAATCCCATCAACTGAGGCTGTTAAAAAACTAAGTGATGTCGGTAATTCTGATAAAGATTACGAGGAAAACCGTGGATTTAGAGGGATTGGCCGCCTAGGGGGTCTTGGTTATGCTACAAATTTATATTTTATTACTTCTGCTAAAGGAGAAGCAGTACGTACTGTAATCAAGTGGGATTGTGAACGTCTTAAACAGCTTCTTGCCCCGAACAATACGGAAAAAGAAGATATTATTGGAGTTATTAGAGAATCCATGAAATCTTATCCAGAATCTGATAACGAACAATCGCACTATTTCGAAGTTAAACTTGAGGGTATCAGTGAGATTTTTAGTGATCTTTATAATCCTGAAAAGATCGATCTTTATTTATCAGCCGTAGCCCCAGTGGATTTTGATAGCCAACGTTTTCCAGATAGTCCAAAGATAAAAGAATACTTTGCATCAAAAGGTCTTTCTCTCCCAACATATAAAATATGTCACGTACACCGCAATAAGCCAATTTATAAGCCTTATACCAGGTCTTTGAACACAGGTTTACAAAAAAGAACACACACTAAAGACTATATAAAAAATTTAGAGTTTGTTTATGAAGAATCATGTGATGGAAATCCGCTGTATATTGGATGGCTTGCTATTACTGATTTTTCCGGCCAAATTAGGGATGAGATGTTGCAAGGTATTCGTTTGCGTAAAGGTAATATTCTTGTCGGAGATAATTCAACTTTTGCTCGTTTTTTCCCTTCAGAAGGGGCAGTTGCAAATAAAATGTTTGCTGGTGAAATTCATATTCTACATCCTGATATCATACCAAACGCTAAGAGGGATGATTTTGAGCCGAGCAAGGTATATCAGGAACTGGCAGATAAACTCTCGAATTGGGCAGATCATTTAAATAGGACCTATCGACGGGGGGCATCAAAAGTGAGCTCGGCAATTCGTAATATTGACAAGGCCATTACTAATCTCGGCGATTTGGAATTACAGTTAAAAACCGGTGTAATAACTTCAGATACAAAAAGGGACAAATATCTTCAAGATATTAACAAAATACAAAAGAGCTTTATTAATTCTAAAAAAGACCTTGATGCGGCATTACGTAAAGGTTCAATTGACCCAGATAAAAAAGAATTTGCGATAAAAAGAATAAAACAGGCGGAGGAAAGCGAAAAAGCTATTGTAAATATTAATAATAGAATTATTAATGCTGACTATGCTACTAAAGGAGATCTGCCAACCAGCTACTCAAGAGATGAACGAAAATTGTACCAACGAATTATCACTGTCATTGATAATTTCTTTGCGAATGACTCTGTTACTGCCAGCGATCTTCGCGAAGCCATAAAAACCGAACTGAGCGTGAAGAAAAGATGAAAAATATTCTCCTTGTAGAACCAGCATATAAAAACAAATATCCGCCAATGGGACTAATGAAAATTAGTACTTATCATAAAAGACAAGGAGATGAAGTGGTTTTTGTTAAAGGTATAGACAAATCTGTTGAAAATCGAGTGTGGGATAGAATTTATGTAACTACTTTATTTACATTTGATTTTGACATTTCTATAAAGACGATAAATCATTACAAGTCAGTCGTGGATAGTTGTTCAAACATCTTTGTTGGTGGAATTATGGCCTCACTGATGAAAAATAAAGTAATCGAAGAAACCGGGTTACCTGAAGAAAATATTATTGCGGGACTACTGACTGACTCCTCTTTAATTGGGGATAAAAAGTCTGTAAACATTGATATTTTACCATTGGATTATGATATCCTTGATATGACAGACTATGAATATCCTGCTGGGGATAATTATTTTGCCTACATGACAAGAGGGTGCCCTAATCGATGCGCTTTTTGTGCCGTTCCAATATTGGAACCTGAATTTAAGGTTACTAATAATATATTGACTCAATTAAATAATATTGATTATATGTATGGTGCTAAACAGAACCTTTTACTTATGGATAATAATATTTTAAATGCTCCCAATCTATCCGAACTCATCGACGACCTTTGTCATGCTGGGTTCAGTAAAGGCTCTTTTTATATTGACCCTGGAGTATATGATGTTGTTATGCGGCGTTTTTATCGCGGAGATCGTAGCATTTATTTAAATAAGAAATTAGCGAAATATCTTGAAGGAATGAAAAAAAGAATTCCAAAGGGAGAAAAACGTGATGCTTTTTTAGGACTTCTTTTAGATGCGGAAATGGTTGAAGATTATGCAACATATATGTTAGAAGTTGAAGATAAATTACGTCCTTTGGTTGAAAAATATAAAAGCAAGTCCAAGAAAATGCGTAGTGTTGATTTTAATCAAGGCATTGACGCACGTCTTATCACAGATGATAATATGCGATTACTCGCAAAGCTTGCGATCAAACCTTTACGAATAGCTTTTGATAATATTTCATTTGAAAATAAATATGTTAAAGCAGTAAAACTTGCTCATAAACACGGAATAGATGAAATTTCAAATTATATACTTTTTAACTTTAAGGACAAACCGGAGGATTTATATAAAAGATTAGAGTGTAATATTAGGTTAAATCAAGAATTAGGAATCAAGATTTTTTCATTTCCAATGAAATATTCTCCCATTGAAAGAACAGACCGTCTATATGTTGGACAACATTGGAATTTAAAATACCTTCGTGCAATATCGGCCATTCTACATGTTACACAAGGCGTTGTAGCCGCTGGAACATCATTTTTTTACAAAGCATTTGGTAACAATATCCAAGAATTTTTTGAAATCCTTGCCATGCCAAGAGAAATGATTATGTATAGATTTTATTTTGAAGGGACAGGGCAAACGGCTGAATGGAAAGAGTTATTCCATGCGTTATCACCCACAGACAAAGATGAGTTAATTAAGTTTACTTCCCAAACCACTACGGAGATGAGACAGGCAAAATGTACCGAGAAATTTAGATCAATTTTGCCATATTACTTTTTAAAATATAAAGACGAGATTAATACATCACAAATATACAAGGATAATTAAATAGATCCTGATTTTATATGTGAGGTGGTATATACATATATACTTACAGCTATAGGAACCGGGAAAGGTTTTGGCATACTTACAATGTCCGTATAGCTTGGTGAATTTGGCCGGGCCGGAATTTGCACGGGCTTTTGACCCTGACATCCAAATTCATAAGTATAAACCCCAAAAGAAAGGCTAGAAACCTGCGATACTGACAGGCTCTAGCCTTCGGCGTACTTATGGTGTAAGGTCAACCCTTTGCCGATAATATTAGCGAATAATCTCTCTCCTTGAACTACAAGGTCAGCAATTGGTGTCATGTTAATAAATTTTGCTGATTCTTCAGCAGTGAGTATTCCGGGTCAAATTACACCGCCAGTCCGGTTGTAGGAAACCGCGATTCCGGCAAAATGGGAACCTTAATACCGGAAGCGGAAACCGCCCGGCAGGGCCTCCTATATAATGTATCCATACACCTACTGGTGTAAATACATTTGAAGGAGGTCAGCAAATGACCAATATCGTGAAATCCTTAGACTGCAAAGTCTGGGATTCAGCCAGCAGAACATTGCCTACAGCAGCAATGTCTCTAAGAAAACAGTCAACCGGGTCATCAACAGAGCCAAGGAGCTAAACATTTCATGGCCGCTGGACGACAGTCAGACTGACGCTGTATTGTAACAGATACTGTTCCCCAACCATTCGTCGAGCAAAGTCAAGAGAATGCCAGACTTTGCCCACATCCGCAAGGAATTGCTAAAAAATGGCGTCAGCAAGAAGCTCCTTTGGACCGAATACATGGAGGAATACCGCCTGAATGGCGAGCAGCCGCTTATGTATTCCCAATTCTGCTATTACATTCAGCTGGATGAGCAGAAGCGCCGTGCCACTATGCACATATCCCGCAAACCGGGTGAGCAGGTGGAAGTCGATTGGGCAGGAGATCCTGCTCAAATTATCGATCCGGATACCGGCGAAATCATTGAAGCAAGCATCTTTGTCGGGGTCATGACTTACAGCCAGTATGCCTACGTTGAAGCATTCATCAACGAGAAACAGCAGGCATGGATAGCAGCTCATGTACACATGTATGAATACTTCGGCGGTGTAGCCAAGATCCTGGTTTCAGATAATTGCAAGACAGCTGTGGTCAAAAACGGAGGTTGGTATAACCAGCAGGTCAACACCACCTACTACGAAATGGCCGAGCACTACGGAACAGCCATCATTACTGCCAGAGTCAGGAAACCCAAGGACAAACCAACGGTGGAGGGCTCTGTTGGTAACATCTCCACTTGGATTACTGCAGCGCTTAGAAACGAGCAATTCTTCTCCTTGCATGAATTGAACAAGGCAATCAGAAAAAAGCTGCAGGAGTTCAATTCAAAGCTGTTTCAAAAGAAAGAGGGCAGCCGGATCAGTTTGTTTCTTGAGGAAGAAAAACCGCTACTGACTCCTTTACCCGCTACCCCTTTTGAACTGGCGGATTGGAAAAAAGCCACCGTTCAGTTCAATTATCACATATCAGTTGACAGAATACTATATTCCGTCCCGAGTGAATATATCAAACGTAAGGTAGACGTAAGAGTCACAGAAAAAACCATTGAGGTATTCTTCAATCACAACCGTATATGTTCTCATGTCCGACTTTACGGAAGACCTGGGCAGTACAGCACCGTCATAGAACACATGCCAGAAAATCACCAGAAGTACCTGGAGTGGAACGGTGATAGATTCCGAAAGTGGGCTGAGCGTATTGGAGTAAATACATATCAGGTAGTCAATGCAATCCTTACCTCCAAGCGAGTGGAGCAGCAAACTTACAGCAGCTGTATGGGGCTTCTGAAGCTGGCAGAAAAATATTCTGCAGAGCGTCTGGAGTCAGCCTGTGAAAAGGCACTCAACTATACAGCATCCCCCAGCTAGAAGAGTATCAAGAATATTCTTATCGCTGGGAAGGAGGATCCATCTACGGATCATTCCACAGCTGCTGAATCCACAACTAAGAAATACGGCATCACAAGAGGTGCCGGTTACTACAGGAGGTAACTTTACATGACGAATCAAAGTACAATCAATAAACTGATTGAAATGCGCCTAACAGCTCTTGCGGACGCTTTCCGCAACCAAATGGATGACCCCAAGATGAAGGACGTGCCCTTTGATGACCGTTTTGGAATGCTGGTGGATATCGAGTACACCAGTCGCAAAAACAATCGTCTGCGGAGGCTAATCCGAAAAGCCGAATTTGAACAGCCTGACGCCAGTATTATGGATATCAACTATTCCTCGGGTAGAAAACTGAACAAATCTTTGATACAGCGGCTTGCAACCTGCGAATACATTACAGAGCACCGGAACATTTTTATCACTGGTGCAACTGGCGGCGGAAAAAGCTACTTGGCCTGCGCTTTTGGGATGGAGGCTTGCAAACAGTATTATACCGTAAAGTATATCAGGCTCCCGGATCTGCTTCTTGATCTTGATATCGCAAGATCCGAAGGGTCCTACAAAAAAGCAATGGAAAAGTACACTAAGCCCATGTTGCTCATCCTGGACGAATGGCTACTCCTGAAACTCCCGGAATCTGAAAGCAAGGATATCTTTGAACTTCTCCACAAACGACGTAAAAAATCATCTACGATTTTTTGCTCTCAGTTCCGTCAGGAAGGCTGGTATGAACAATTGGGAGGAGATAACAGCACAATTGCCGATGCCATTCTTGACCGCATCGTTCATGATGCATACAAGATCAATATTGAAAGCATTGATCCATCGAAAGATATTTCAATGCGTGAAATATATGGTTTAGATAAAATTCTCAGCGAGTAAAACTATTTAGCGCGGTTTATAATGCCCCCCATTGTCAAGACACGGAATCGAAAAATTTAAGTTATCCTCCTTTCCGTGTATGAGTTTTTATGCAACTGCTTGATGACAGCTATCATAGAGTTGAGATGGGCATAGGTCGCCAA
>Ga0228535_1000619_pt1 | contig 89596 bp, 87 predicted proteins | sample SJ1metagenome_FD_168457 | JGI IMG/M metagenome (GOLD analysis project Ga0228535, IMG submission 168457) | Enriched culture of PCE-dechlorinating microbial communities from Ithaca, New York, USA - SJ1 | ecosystem: Engineered > Modeled > Simulated communities (microbial... > Unclassified | place...
AAAAAGGCAAAAACTGCCTCAGATCGGGCTTCGCAAAGCCCTTAAGCCTGGTTTTGGTCTACTGTTTTAGGTTCTTAAGGTTCAGACGCCTTTCGGGGCGTTGTTTCGCATTTCTAAACTCAAGTGAATAACAGGTCACACAAATATAGAAATCTTGTGTGACCTGTTTAAGTATTCTGAAAAGCTGTTTTGGTTATTGTTTTCCGAAAACGATTAAACAAATTACAACTAAAAATGTCATGTTTATTCAAAAATGGTGCTATACTTTGCAAATGTCAGGTTGGAAGTTAGGTTATGGATAATATTGATACCGAAGTTCTCTTCCCGCTGCGGGTTATTCCCCAATTGATGGATTTGCGTGGAGTTGACTGGCGCAGCTTGGTCGAATCTGTTTGGTCAAGAAGCGACGATTCCATAGAAAAGTTGGCTTTTGCTTTGATGATGGTTCGATTGGGCGGTTGCGTAACCTGCAATTCAAATTCATTTCGCGCCATGCGCGGTTGCACTGATTGCGCTCAACGGACTATTAAGCGATATCGTGATGATGATGAAGATTTGAAAAAAATGTATTTCGATTGCCTTAGCGAAATAGAAGTGAAGCTCTAAATAATTGCACAGAAGGTGTAAAAATTAATGAATGAATTAAATCAAGATATGATTTATGAAGCTTTAAGCAAAGTGATGGATCCGGAGTTGAAAAAGGATTTGGTCACACTCAAAATGGTTAAGGATGTTCAAATTAACGATTCTATCGTTTCAGTAAGTATTCAATTAACAACTCCGGCTTGCCCATTACGTAATAAAATTAAAAGTGATGTGGAAAACGCTGTTATGAACGTTCCAGGTGTGAAGCAAGTTGATGTAAATATGGGCGCAGCTATTTCCGATGATGGCAAAGAACGTGAGATTTTCAAACTGCCGGTAAAAAACGCAATTGCTATAGCATCTGGCAAGGGTGGAGTCGGTAAAAGTACTGTAGCGGTTAATATTGCCGTGTCGCTAGCCCAACGTGGAGCGAAAGTAGGGTTGTTGGACGCAGATATTTACGGCCCGAATATTCCCACGATGATGGGTATTGACGAGTTGCCTCTCCCTGAAAATGACCGTATTCAACCGGCTGAAGCTTTTGGTGTGAAAGTAATGTCCATTGGTTTCATGGTAAGACCGGGACAACCCCTGATTTGGAGAGGACCGTTACTGCACTCTGCCATTCGGCAATTCTTGAGTGATGTGGATTGGGGCGAACTTGATTATCTGATTGTGGATTTGCCGCCAGGTACTGGCGATGTACAGTTAAGCCTTTCGGAGCACCTGGCTCTAAGCGGCGGCGTAATTGTTACCTTGCCGCAAGCTGTCTCCCTGGAAGACGCCAGTCGCGGCCTGGAAATGTTTAATAAGTTGAATGTTGCGGTTCTGGGTGTTATTGAGAACATGAGTTATCTTGCGCTTCCAACTGGAGAGAAAATGGATATTTTCGGAACAGGTGGCGGCGAAAGACTTGCGAAAGCAGCCCGGGTTCCCTTTCTCGGAGGTGTTCCCATGGATCCTGCAGTCAGGGTTGGCGGAGATATGGGGATGCCAATTGTGCTGGCAAAACCCGGTTCGGATGCTGCAAAAACGTTTGTTCAAATTACCGAATCTCTGGCTGCCACAGTCAGTGTAGCCAACTTTCAAAACAAAGCGACAGGTGAGATATAAATGTCAGAAGTTGATAAAACTGAATCTTCCAATGACAATCTGCAACAATCGAATACTACCAATCCAATTGATTTAATTGGCGTCCGGTTTGCTCGAGTTGGAAAGATTTATCATTTTATTTCAAATTTAAAAGAAGAACTAATTCCTGGTGACGCCGTGGTTGTGGATACCAGTCGGGGAATGCAAATTGGAACAGTTGTTTACATTAAAAAGAATTCTGCTGATCAAAAAGAAGAGAATTTGAAACCTATTGTACGTCGTTCCACTCCTCAAGACTTGATTATTCGACAGAGCTGGGCAGACAAAGAAGCCGACGTTATTGAAACCTGCCAGACAAAGGTGAAAGAGCAAAACCTGAGCGGTGTGAAAATTGTAGGTGCTGAATACAGCTTTGACGGAAAACACTTGACTGTACTTTTTAGCAACGAAACAGAGGAGAAGCAAGACCTGAAGGGACTGCGCAAAGTGTTGCAGCGCAAGTATTCGCCTGCGGAAATTGAGTTCAAACAAATTGGTCCCCGTGATGTTGCCAAGAATTTAAAAGGGATGGGCGCCTGCGGTAAGGAAACTCGTTGTTGTACGGGCTTCCTTACTGAATTTTGTTCCATATCTATCAAGATGGCAAAAGATCAGGGAATCTCGCTTACACCATCTGAAATAACCGGTATGTGCGGCAGGTTGCGTTGCTGCCTCATGTATGAACATGAAACCTATATTGAGGCACGGAAAAATTTACCCAAACGAAATAAACGTGTTGTGACCCCGGTTGGGGAGGGTAAAGTGGTGGATGTGGTGCCATTGAGAGACATGGTAATTGTTGATATCCCGGATGTGGGTAAACGGGAGTTCCCAAGCGATAAAATCAAATTAGTGGATGAAAATCAAACATAATTTCAGAAGCATTGTGGTATTATGGGACAGTAATTTCCCTTTCTGTCGTGAATAAGATCTCAAGCGGTTACCAGATTGTCGTATCCAGAATATGACAAGAATTCATTGTTTTGGAGATCGAACATTGGAACGAAGCAGCTATTCTCAAGTATTCAGTCAATTCAAAGGCGAAACGGGGGAATTGATTCCCATTTTGCAGGAATTGCAAGATGTCCTGGGATATGTTTCCGAAGAAAGTGTTGAAAAAACAGCCGAATTTCTGGGGATCACTGAAAATGAAATATTCGGCGTTGCCTCATTTTATAGTCAGTTTCGCTTCGAAAAACCCGGACGAAATATCATTCGCGTGTGTACGGGAACAGCATGCCATGTAGGCGGCGGACAATGGATTAGCGAGACGATTGAACGCGAATTGGGCATCAAACCCGGACAAACCACATCAGATGGTAAATATAGACTTACCCGTGTGGCCTGCCTGGGTTGCTGTGCACTGGCACCCGTTGTTCAAATTAATGACACAATTTACGGCAGAATGACCGCAAATCGACTAAAAGATATTCTAAAACAATATGAATGATCTCTCGATACCAAGACAAAAAGCCATCGAAAAATGGGATTTGATAATTCATAACAAAATCCCGGTAATCTATATTGGTATGGCGTCCTGCGGAAGGGCTGCGGGCGCCCTGGAAGTCCTTCAAGCTGTTGAGGAAACACTAAATACAAGTTCCCATATCGCAAGAATTGTTGAGGTGGGATGTATTGGGCCCTGCTATCTGGAACCTTTGATGGATATTCAAATGCCCGGTGAAGCGCGTGTCAGCTTTGCCAATGTCACTCCTCAAAAAGCCCGTGAAATCATACAAAAAATAGTCATAGAGAAGCAACCATACACAAAAGGCGCGATCGGTTACTTGAGTGTTGATGGGCAAAAGAAACCGGAAGAAATACCGGCATTCTTTGACATCCCTATGCTCAAATCGCAAGTCAGGCTGGTGCTGCGAAATTGCGGTTTTATTAATCCTGAGGAAATTGAACATTATTTGGCTCGGGATGGTTATGTGGGATTGACAAAAGCGCTGCAAATGAACCCCGAGGCAGTATTGGATGAGGTTAAAGAATCTGGATTGCGGGGAAGAGGCGGATCAGGATTTCCGACAGCCAGGAAATGGGAAATCTGTCGAAATAACCCCGGAAACACCAAATATTTAATTTGTAACGCTGATGAAGGCGACCCGGGAGCATTCATGAATCGCTCCCTGATCGAAGGCGATCCTCATGCGGTGTTAGAGGGAATGTTAATTGCTGCCTATGCCATTGGCGCAACGCATGGTTATATCTATATCCGGGCGGAGTATCCTCTGGCAATTGCACGTCTAAAAAAAGCCATTCAACAAATGAATGAATATGGTCTCCTGGGTGACGGTATTCTTGATACTGAATTCAATTTCCATATTACCCTCAAAGAAGGCGCAGGAGCATTTGTTTGTGGTGAAGAAACTGCGTTAATTGCCTCGATCGAAGGAAAACGAGGTATGCCTCGCAGTCGCCCACCATTTCCAGCTTCTCAGGGATTGTTTGGCAAACCAACGGTTATTAACAATACAGAAACCCTGGGTACTTTACCGAATATTCTTCGCAATGGTAGTGAATGGTATAAGCAATTTGGTTTCCAGGGGAATTATGGAACCAAGACTTTTTCTCTGGCGGGCAAAGTGGTGCGCACTGGTTTAATTGAAGTACCCCTAGGGACCACGCTTCGCCAGGTAATTTTTGATATCGGCGGGGGAACCAAGAAACCATTTAAAGCTGTGCAAACCGGAGGACCTTCCGGGGGATGCCTGCCTGCTTCTTCTCTGGACCTTCCATTGGATTACGAATCGCTGAAAGCTGCCGGGTCTATCATGGGATCAGGCGGTCTGATCGTCATGGATGAAGACACATGCGTAATCAATCTGGCTCAGTATTTTTTGAATTTTACAAAAAATGAATCTTGCGGCAAGTGCACCCCTTGCAGGCTGGGGTCTATGCGCCTGGTGGAGATTCTGGATCGAATCAGCCGGGGCGAAGGTGGGTTGGAAGATATTGTTGCATTAAAAAGCCTGGGCGAAACCATCCAAAAAGGCTCTCTTTGCGGGTTGGGACAGACCGTACCTAATCCGGTGATCACCACTTTGCGCTATTTTGAAGATGAATACCTGGAACACATTCAGAACCATGTATGCAAAGCAATTGTTTGTAAAGAATTGATCGAGTTTCAGATAGACACAGAAAAATGTACGGGGTGTCATCAATGCTCCAAGGTCTGCCCGGTGGAGGCGATTTCAGGCAAATTTAAAGAAAAGCATTTTATCGATCCTGACAAGTGCATTCATTGCCGCGCCTGTTATGAAACCTGTCGATTTGATGCCATCTATAATACGAAATCTCTCGAAAAATTGCAGGCGGTGTCTGAATGAGCCCTCTCAATAACTCAAACATACGTTTGCTCATCGACGGCAATCCAATTGAGGCAGAAAAAGGAATGACTATCCTTTCTGCCGCGACACAGAATGGTATTTACATTCCAACTCTTTGCGCGCATAAGGATTTGACTCCGTTTGGCGCATGCAGAATTTGCATTGTTGAAGTGAAGGGAAGAAATAATTACCCATCTGCCTGCACCACACCGGTTGAAGAGGACATGGAAGTTTTCACGGTAACCGAAAAAATTCAACAAATACGCAGCGATATTGTTCAACTCATTATGGGCGAGCACCCATCCAGCTGTTTAATTTGCGGCTTGCAAGATTGCCTCGAATCCAACAACACCATGAGAAAAGTCGGCGTTACCACAGGCTGCCGCACTTGCCCAAAAGATGGGCAATGTGAATTACAAAAAGTTGTGGATTATCTGGATGCGCACGACGCCAAGTATCCCATCCACTACCGCATGTTGCCTGTGGAGCGTTTTGATCCATTCTATGACCGAGATTACAACCTTTGTATTCTGTGCGGCAGATGTGTGCAGGTTTGCCAGGATGTGAGATTGGCAGGTGTACTGGCGTTTAAAAATCGCGGGCATGACACCATTATCGGGCCAGCATTTGAACGCAACCACCTAGAAGCCGGTTGCGAATTTTGTGGAGCTTGCGTGGATGTGTGCCCTAGCGGTGCGTTGTCAGAAAAAGCAAAAAAATGGTATGGCGCACCAGATGGCGAGGTTCAGACCACGTGCGCTTTATGCGGTGTTGGATGCCAGTTGACTTTACTCACACACAACGGTGAAGTAATCGGCGCGCGCCCTGCTGACGGTGGGGTAAACCATGGATTGTTATGTGTTAAGGGCAGGTTTGCCATTCCAGAGCTGGTTAATCACCATTCAAGATTGAAGAAACCCTATCACTTGGTGAACGGTTATCGGGATGAATTGACCTGGGATGATGCATTGGATAAAGCGGTCCAAACTTTGTCATCCTGTGACCCGGAAAAATTTCAGATGGTTGTATCGCCTGACTGTGCTTTGGAAGATTTGTATGTGGCTCAAAAATTTGTCAGAACGGTAATGAAATCCAATCACATTGCCAGCAGCGCCAACTGGGAAATAGGTAAAGCATACAATCCTTATGTAACTTTTTGGAAACGGGCTGGCAGGTTGAGCGACCTGGAAAAGACAGATTCCATTCTCAGCCTGGGATTGGACATTCGTTATGCTCGTTCAGTGGTCGGTGTTGAGGTGCGCAAAGCCAAACGCCGGGGTGCGAAATTAATCACCATTTACCCTGGAAAACATTCGCTTGCAAAGATTGCCAGCATCAGTGAAATCGTCAATTCTGACAAGATTCAAAACACCTTACAGAATCTTATTTCTGCTGTCGAAAATCCGGGTGAAGGTGGCGGGTGGATAAGTCAGACTACTCAAATTTTACAAACCTCCGCTTACCCATTGGTATTGATCGGGCAAGATTATTTTGACGGTGATGACGCGGGAGAGATTGCCGCATTGATGGATAGGCTGGCTGAAATAATTGGCGCAAAAATCTTACCCTTGCCGCCGTATGCGAATCTAACCGGCACTTGGCTGGCAGGAGTGGAATCGTCTTTATTGCCGGGTGGAATCTCATTTGACAATTCTGATGCAAAAACATTCTTTGAGAAAAAGTGGAATATTTCACTGACTGCAAATAGCCAAGCCCCCACGGCTATCGATGTGCTCTATTTAGTCGGGGCCGCCCCAAAGAATGTTCCAATTCAAGCAAATAGAATCATTATTCAAAATGTTTTTTCACCAACAACCAATGATGACATCTTACTCGCCATGCCGGCAACACCGTTCACAGAAACAGACGGATCGATCTTGAATCAAGAGCGACAATTGCTCAAGATAAACCCGGCTGTGCCTGCTTTTGAAGAAGCCCGACCTGATTGGTGGATACTTTCAAACCTGGCCAAACGCATGGGGGCGGCTGGTTTTAATTATGACTGTGTATCACAAATAACTGGTGAGATCAAAACTATCTGGAAAGAACTGGGGGTCATGACTGATGATGTCATTGGGCAGGCGAATGTGCCGGTTGCGACACGCGAAATACAACAAGTTGTAACATGCTCAGAACATTCTTATCATGGCTTTTCTCTGGGGAAAATGGTTGGTGGATGGAATGATATCTATCCTGCACAGGAATTCAAGGAATAGTTACCAATGTATCGAATAATCCACAGTCAGATGATTGCACCCAATATTCATCAGCTTGAGATTGAAGCGCCCAATATTGCCAGCTCGGTACAGGCGGGTCAGTTTGTTATCTTGAGGGTGGAAGACAATGGCGAGCGGATACCCTTAACCATTTCAGATTGGGATGTCGAAAAAGGTTCCATAACAGTTATTGCAATTTTGGTTGGACATACCACTCAGAAATTGGCCACACTGCGGACCGGAGAAATGATACCCACGGTAGCAGGCCCACTTGGAAACCCATTAGCAATAGAGAACTTTGGTACTGTGGTTTGTCTGGGTGGTTGTTATGGAATTGGGAGTCTTTATGCAGTAGAAAGAGCATTAAAACAACACGGAAATCGGGTGATCACATTTATTGAGGGGCGATCTTCTTATTTATTCTACTGGGAAGAGAAACTGAAAAAGTACTGCGACAAGATCATTTTTATCACACGTGATGGAACAAAAGGCTACCGCGGCCATGTGGATCAACTGACAGGCATACTTAAGGGCCTAGGCGAACCTGTAAACCGGGTTATGATCAATGGTTGTAACCTCCTTTTGAAAAAGGGCAGCGATGCCACTCTTGAATTAAACATACCAACCCAGGTGGCATTGAACACGATCATGATTGATGGTACGGGAATGTGCGGCGTATGCCGCGTTTCAATCGATGGAAAGATGAAATTTGCCTGTGTTGATGGCCCTTATTTTGATGGGCACGAGGTGGACTGGGACGAATTGTTCAAACGCCGGCAAACCTATATGGATGAAGAACTGAAAACCCTGCGCAGCAGCAAGGGGCAGGCTAGTTTTTGTCAGTGAGATGACCATGAGCGATCAAAAAAAGACACTTGACATGCAACGCCGTGAAATGCCGAAGCAAGAACCGCAAATTCGTCGACAAAACTTTGACGAAGTGGCTTTTGGTTACACAGAAAAATTGGCATTGGAAGAAGCATCGCGTTGTCTTAATTGTAAAAAGCCACAATGCGTAGAAGGCTGCCCGGTGGGCATTCACATTCCAGAGTTCATCCAATGCATAGTTCGGGGTGATTATCAACAAGGAATTCAAATCATCAAGGAAAGCAATTGTTTGCCAGCAGTTTGCGGGAGAGTTTGCCCACAAGAATCACAATGTGAAGGCTCCTGTATCTTAAACAAAAGGGGAGGGCAAATTGCCATTGGGCGCCTGGAACGATTTTTAGCTGATTGGGAAGCCTCTCAACCAGTGATGGTAATTCCAGAAATTGCCGCGCAAAATCATATCAAGGTGTCAATTGTGGGTGGCGGCCCCGCTGGATTAACTACTGCCGGGGATCTTGTGAAGTTAGGGTATGACGTTACCCTTTTTGAGGCGCTTCACCGCATTGGCGGGGTTTTGGTGTATGGCATCCCGGAGTTCCGATTACCCAAAAAGATTGTTAACCGCGAAGTGGAGTATTTGCAAAAACTTGGCGTAAAGATGGTGACAGATTTCATCGTCGGGCGAACTCGCACGGTTGACAGCTTGTTGGAAGAATTCGATGCGATTTTTGTGGGGTCGGGTGCTGGTTTGCCCTGGTTTATGGGTATCCCGGGTGAAAATTTGAATGGAGTTTATTCCGCCAACGAATATCTTACCCGCATGAATTTGATGGGTGGATATCGACAAACTGAAGTCTATACGCCCATAAAAACACATAAAAGAGTTGTGATTGTAGGCGGGGGAAATGTGGCCATGGATTGTGCGCGCACGGCTTTGCGAATGGGCGCAGAAGCTCGAATTGTTTATAGACGTTCGCGAGCTGAGTTGCCGGCCAGATTAGAAGAGGTTGAAAACGCCGAAGAAGAAGGTGTGATTTTTGACTTATTGACCTTGCCAACCCGATATATTGGCAATGAAAACGGATGGGTGACAGCCATGGAATTCATCCGCATGGAGTTGGGCGAACCGGATGCTTCGGGAAGACGAAGCCCTGTTCCAATACCTGGCTCAGAAACAATTGTCCCGGTTGATGCGGTGATATGCGCCATTGGAAACAGCCCCAATCCATTGATTGCATCTACTACTCCAGGGCTTTTGATCGAAAAACGTGGAAATCTTGTGGTTGATGAAGCGACTGGAAAAACATCAAAAGAAAACGTGTGGGCTGGAGGTGATGTGGTTACGGGATCAGCAACGGTTATTATGGCTATGGGAGCAGGGCGCAAAGCGGCGCAGGCAATTCACGAGAAATTTTATCCTTCAAAAACAGTCGGCTCATAAAACCCGGCACATTATTCAGTTCTATACAGAGCGGTTCGCCTCGTTTACAATCGATATCAGGATTGGATTTCATGAAGAATAGACGGACAAAAAAAATTGGCCTGGCGCTTGGCGGCGGTGGAGGTCGCGGCCTGGCACATGTTGGATTTCTACGAGAATTGTACAAGGCTGGCATTACATTTGATGTGGTTAGTGGAACAAGCATCGGGGGGATATTTGCAGCTTGTTATGCTTTAGGCATCTCAATTGAAGAGATGGAGAATCGTTGCCGAAAATTGTCTAATGTGCGCGAATTAATGAAATTGGTTGATATGTCGCTGCCCAGGCGTGGCCTTTTGGAAGGCGCTAAGGTGCGTGAGTATTTGGCACAATTCATTGGTCCCGAATTAACTTTCCACGATACACAAATTCCCTTGTCGATGTGTGCGGTTGATCTAATTTCCTGTACAGAAATTGTCCTGGATTCAGGAAATTTGCTAGATGCAGTTATGGCCACCATTTCATTGCCAGGACTTTTTTCGCCAGTAGAGATTGGTGATTACCGCCTGGTAGACGGTGGTTTATTGAATTATTTACCGGCTGAGTACCCACGTAATTTAGGGGCTGATATGGTTGTTGCCGTGGATGTGATGAACGATCCATATAATGAGATGCCGTGGCAAGAATTACCGAAAAACCTACTCTTTCCATTTGCCATTCCAGAATTTTTCCTGGATTTTTACCGGGCTGAATTGATCATGGTCGCAGAAATTACCATGCGCAAATTGCGCGAATCCAAACCAGACATCTTAATTCGACCTCCAATCCCTGCTGATGTCACCACTTTATTGGGATTTACGAAAGCGAATGAAACAATTTCTGCTGGAGAACGTGCCGCCCAGGACGCTCTTCCGGCGATAATGTCCATTTTTCAAAATGGAAATAGAATTGAGGAAGAATTATGCGAGAATTAGAAGAAAATGAACGCGCCCGTCGTATTGCCATGTTGATTGATGGCGATAACGCTCAGCCAACATTAATTAGCAATATGCTGGCTGAAACCGGAAAATATGGTCAGGTGACCATCCGCCGAATTTACGGCGATTGGACTACCGCAAATATGAGTGGGTGGAAAGATACTTTGCAAACCAATGCCATTCAACCTATCCAGCAATTCCGATATACTATTGGCAAAAATGCCACTGACAGCGCGATGATTATTGATTGTATGGACATTTTGTATGAAGGTGTGGTGGACGGTTTTTGTCTGGTTTCCAGTGACAGCGATTACACCCGCCTGGCAACACGGATACGAGAAAAAGGCGTTTTTGTGATGGGGATAGGGAAGAAAATGACCCCGCGAGCGTTTGTGAGCGCCTGTGACGTGTTTGTTTATTCGGAAAACCTGCTGCCCGATGTGGATTTTAACCGCCAGGCAAAATCAAAGAAATCAGCAGCTGGAGTAGAAGCTACTGCACCTGATCTGGTTCCTCTATTGAGAAAAGGATTTGACCTGGCTGTTCAGGATGATGGCTGGGCTTTTCTGGGTGTTTTAGGCCAGCATTTACGCCAACTGGACCCAAGCTTTGACCCGCGCACATACGGTTACAAACAATTATCGCATTTAATAAAGGCGCAGACTGATGTTTTCAAAATGAAGGTCAACAAAGAACAAAAAGGTACCGCAATCATTTCTGTGACATTGAAAGAGGGAAGTGAATAACTATTCATCCTGCTGATTTTGAGCCCTATTCCAACTCCATGGTAAAACCATGAAATATCCAGCGATGATTGTTGCGATGATCGCAATGGGGATGAAGAACAACCCCAAAAATGATATGGGTGGAATTATTGGAGCAATCGCGAATGCACCGAGCCCAAGGAAAAAGGTCGCCAAAGCGATTGTAAAAGCTATTCCGGCATAGAGGAAGCCTTTGCGTTGAGATGCGATGCGCTTGCCTTTTATCGTGCCTGTTTGCCCGTTAATCATAACGACTTGATATTGACCATCATCATCCAAATAGTAAGTTGTTAGAACAGGAAGCAATACTTGTGTCCAATTAAAATTACTAAAATTTGGATTCAAGTGATAATCCTGAATTTGATCTGCGGCACAGGCAACAACCACATCGTTGTAGACCAATTTTTCAAAAGAGGGTTGTGCATTCTGCCACGCGACATCCGGCTCAATGTTCGGGACGGCAATTCGGTCGTTCGAAATTAATGAAGGGGAATATGGGGTGGACTGGTTTAAATCAAACGCATTATTATTTGCGCAGGTAAAATTTTTTTTAAAATTGGTGCTGGCAAGTACAGCGATGTTGTCATAGCGGCGCGAAATTTCACCCATTCGTTTTTCCCAGCGCAATTTTTTCTCAATCATGTCTTGTGATTGCCAGGAGCCATTGGCAAATTTCTCAACAGAACTTTTTATGTGTTGAGGAAAACCCGCCGAGGCATGCCATTGCCCATTTATGGTTGCATCAACCAACCACATTGGTAAATACAATAATTTCATACGATTGATTAACTGCTGGGTTGAAAAATCATTGCATCGCATTTTAACTTCATTGACAAATTTATCCAAAAGGGGATTTATTCGATTGGAATCAATTTTCGCTGGAATTATTCTCTCAGGTGGTTCACTTCTGAAGAGCGATGGCGATTGTTTTAAATTACCTTGAAAGCAAATGGGGCACAATGTCTCCAGATCACTTTCAGGAATTAATAAGGAAGCATGGCAATGGGTGCAGTCTGCGATGATCCTTTGAATTCCCCATTCGGCCGGGAGTCGGTCTGATAGGATGTTCGTTGTGATGGACATGATTAATCTGCCTCCGAATCTATGGCGCTTTTAACGATTGTGACACTGATAATGGCCCCAATTACAAAAAGTATTAATCCTAAAGCCAGTGGTATCACCCCGATTCCTCCCAGGAAAAGAAAAATGAAACCAACTCCGCCAAGTCCAAGGCCGGGTAGTAATGAAGCAGCCACAGCCAGCCAGACTTTCCACCATTCCACAGGTTTTTGACCAGAAATATTTCCATTTTGGCCATTTACGATAACTTGAAAAGTTCGGCCCAGGTATCGGTAGGTTGAAAGATAAACGGGTAACAGTGCGTAGTGCCAGGATTCATCACAAAAATCAGCAGACATTTGAAAATCTCTTACGTGAGAAGTGGGAATATCCTGTTGGCAGGCTTCCTGTGCTTTTTCACGCATGATACCTTTGCCGGTTTCCCAGGCTGCATTGAGCGGTATGCTGAATTTTTGGGCTTGCCAGCCAGCCAAAAAATCTGGTGAATATTTTACGAGCTCACCAAGATCATAAGTTTGAATATTACCAAACAGGCGTTTGCTGATTTGATTACTTCCCAATACAACCAAATTTTCGATAGCAAGTTGGACATCACCCGATTCGGGTCGCCAGTCAATGTGAGTCCTGGTTTGCCAGGACTTTGAACCGTGATCGTAATAACGTTCCTGACGTTCATAGCCAACCAGGGCATTCCAGTGAGCCTTTATTTGGCTGTTGAATGCCCAGACGGGAGCATAAATTCCCACAAAGGGGTTTAGTGAACTCAATTCTTGCAGCGTTTTTGGATTGAACCAGCCTTTGCCCAGCCATTCATGGGAAATCTGGCGGAGTTGTTGATCAGTTATCTTAAATGGGGCTAATAAAGAAGGACGAATTTTTGGATTTAATTCATTCCCAATATTCACCTCGTTAGAGGCGCAAAATGGGCAAGTGTGTGAAAAATTTTCATTGGTAACAGAGAGTTCGGCACCGCAACTAGCGCAGCGCAATTCTCGTCTTAGAATACCCCAGCCTTGTTCGTCAACCTGAAAAACATCCAGCGTGAAGGCGTTGCCGGGTAATGATGTTCCAACCTTTTGCAACTTCGGTTGAATTTTAAACCCACAATATTCACATTTCACACCGGCAATACTTACATCAAAGCGTGTTGACGCCCCACAATTGGGGCATTTATAGTCTTTCCTTTGATGTTCTTCATGGGAATCGGGTATCGGAGCAAATACTGTTATACCATCCAGCTTGGATTCTATTTGATGAAAACCTTCAGGTGGAGCAAGGACGGTTGGATTACTCATTTGTTCTTTCATGTTTACCCTTGTAATGAAGATTGTTTTATTTTAATCGCTCTTTTTAATTTATGGTGATTTGACTGAAACATAATAATGTATATAATATACATAATAATATCTATAATATCTTAAATAAACAGGAGCGCACAAAATGAAACTGGCAATTGTGGGTTTGGGACGAATGGGTGCCAATATGGCAATCCGGTTGATGAAACATGGGCATGAGGTTGTTGGTTACAATCGGTCTCGAGAAATAACAGAACAATACGTTCAAGAAGAAGGAATTATTCCCGCCTTTTCACTAGAAGGAATCATTGAGAAATTGGAGGTGCCAAGAATCGTGTGGATGATGTTACCGGCGGGGCAGGTTACTGAAGATAATTTTAACAAATTTTTAGGTTTGTTATCACCGGGGGATATTTTAATTGACGGGGCTAATTCCAATTATCGCGACACCATTCGTCGTTCAAAGATTGCAACTGAAAAACAGATCCATTTTCTTGATACCGGCGTTAGTGGGGGTGTCTGGGGACTTAAGGAAGGGTATTCCTTGATGGTGGGGGGTGAAAAAAAAATTGCCGAATATCTCAATCCAATTTTTGAATCACTGGCTCCGGCTGCGGATAAAGGTTGGGGGTGGGTAGGAACACACGGCGCCGGTCATTTTGTGAAAATGGTGCATAATGGGATTGAATATGGGATGATGGAGGCTTTTGCTGAGGGATTTGAAATCCTGCAAGCGCGAAAAGACCTGGGTTTGGATTTACATCAAATTTCCCAGATTTGGAGATATGGCTCAGTTATTCGCTCATGGTTATTGGATCTAATTGGCGATGCATTGAAGGAAGACCCTGAATTGAGTGACTTGAAAGGGTGGGTGGCAGATTCAGGAGAAGGGAGATGGACTGTCCAAGAATCACTTGACCTGGGAATCCCTGCGCCGGTTATCACTGAAGCCGTTTTCAGGAGATTCTTCAGTCAAAACCCGGATGCTTATTCAGCCAAACTGCTGGCAGCCACACGCAATCAATTTGGCGGACATACAGTTAAGAAAGCCGAATCGGAGGGGTAGACTTTGGACAATGAACTTGCGGTTAATCAATCTTTGACGGGCAAGTTGGCATTTGTGATCTTTGGAGTGACAGGTGATCTTACCCGGCGCAAACTTATCCCCGCGCTTTACGAACTGGCAAAATCAAACAACCTGCCTGTCCCTCTGACTATTGTTGGTTTTGCAAGACGGGATTGGACTCATGAAATGATGGTTGATAACCTGATCAGAGGGTTGTTGGAGTTTTCCCGAACGAAACCAATTGATATGGACATAGCAAACCGTCTCTTTGCCGGCGCGAGATATATTCAATCCTCTTTTGATGATGACGCCGGGTATGAGGAAATTAACCACCTTATCCAGGAGACTGGCTTTGAAAATGTTTTATATTATTTAGCAACACCCCCCGATTCCTATAAGGAAATTATTCAGAGAATCGGGAAAAATGGCGCCCAGGCAGCCGGTAAAAGTTGGACTCGTATTGTTATTGAAAAGCCTTATGGAAATGATCTGGAAACAGCCAGAGAGCTTGAGGGCGAGGCTCATAAAGTTTTTAAGGAGAGCCAGATTTATCGAATTGACCATTACCTGGGCAAAGATACAGTACAGAACATTTTGGTATTCCGGTTTGCTAACGGCATTTTTGAGCCCCTTTGGAATCGCAATTATGTGGATCATGTACAAATTACTGTGGCTGAAACCGTTGGCATTGGAAACCGGGCGGGATATTATGAACGATCGGGAGTCATCCGGGATATTTTTCAAAATCATATGCTGCAGTTATTGGCATTAACAGCCATGGAAGCCCCATCTGCATTCAATGCTGACGCTGTTCGAGACGAGAAAGTGAAGGTGTTGCGTACCCTGCGGCCTATTCGAGGAGAAGATGTCATTAATGAGACATTCCGGGCGCAATATGTATCGGGGGTGATTCGAAATGAACGGGTACCGGGTTATAAAGAGGAACCAAATGTTTCCAGTACATCAACCACAGAAACCTATTTAGCCATGCGTTTGTTTGTTGAGAACTGGCGGTGGTCGGGTGTTCCTTTCTATATGCGTTCAGCAAAGCGAATGCCTTCGAGATTCACTGAAATCGCCATACAATTTAAACAATTGCCCTTGTCATTGTTTAATTGGAGAAACCTGGCAGGTGATGCGCCCAATGTACTTGTGCTTAAATTGCAGCCTGATGAAGGAATTACTTTAAGCTTTGGGGCGAAATCTCCAGGACATATTAACCAGATAACACCAGTCCAAATGGAATTTGGGTATTGTGAAACATTTGGCCTGGAGCCCCCGGAAGCTTATGAACGTTTGCTGCTGGATTCGATTATCGGCGATGCAACTCTTTTTACACGTACCGATGAAGTGTTGACGCAATGGGAATTTACATCTGCCATAATTGATTCGTGGGCTGCTCATCCGATCAAAATCTTACCAGTATATGAGGCGGGCACATGGGGACCTCCGGGTGCAGATGAATTCATTCAAAAACATCGGCGCAAGTGGCGGCATCCAGAAATTCAAGATTCGCAATGTTAGAGGTTTTTCCCGCAATTGGGACAAATTTTGTCAATCGTGTGAATGACATAACCACAATATCGACAAGTGGTAGGTTGATCATCGCCCAGTGGAGCTCCGCAGGCAATGCAGCGTGATTCACCAACCATGTTGGCTGTTCCGCAATAGCCGCAAATTAACCGGCGCAAACGCTCAGACAATTGATGAGAGGCTTTGAATCCTCTGGCTGTTTGTTGAATGACCATCCAAATTTCATCAGAAAGCTGAATCGATTCAATATCCTGGGCAAGATCATCAAGCCGGGTGATTAGATTTACCGGGTTCAACAATGTGCTGATGGCGGTTTGTCCCAGGCTGGCGACCACTCCAAACAAGTTTTGTTTACTAACCTCGATGGATACGCCGTCTTCAACCGGTGTGAGCGATACAGTCAATGCAGTGTGCCCGCCGGATGATCGGTAATTTGAGGTGGTGATTTGAACAAACACCTGTTTGTCATTGCTGATCACCTTGGTGGTGTAGTTGTTCTGATTGAAACGCGATACCAGAGCATTCGCGAAATCATTGGGAGATATATCACCGTGAAAAATCTTGCTTGTCATGATATGCATTATAATCAGAAAATCTTTTTTCGAGCAAATATTTATGGATATTAAAAGTAAAAAAATCGCAAAAAAATTGTTTTTTATCTTGCCTGTAATGATGGCATTTGTCATTACTTCTCAAGTTTTCGCTGAAGTACTGCCGCAACAACCCACCATCAGCGTACCAACGGTAACATCGACCTCAAGTGGGCCGAAAATAACCGTTCGCCTTGACGCCGATCAAAAACAGATTAATGTTCGTTCAGGCCCCGCCACTTATTATGATAAAGTTGGGGTTTTGTTGATTGGACAGCAGGCTCCGGCAAAAGGGCGATCTGCCGGCGGTGAATGGATTTTAATCGACTACCCGGGTATTCAGGGGGGATTAGCCTGGGTTTATGCGCCACTGGTTGAGTTGACCGGTGGAACTGTTCCAATTGTTGAGCCTCCACCCACACCCACACCAGTTGTTACACCCACCATTGACCCGACATTGGCGGCACAGTTCGTCGTGACATCTGCCCCAACTCGTTTGCCAACATATACGGCACCCCCCCCTTTGACTATTCCCACTTTCAAGGCTCAAACAGGTTTACAGGCTCCGGGAGGCATACCGATGGGGTTGGTGATCATCTCCCTGTTCGGTGCAGGTGCAATTCTTGGCTTCTTTACCCTGGCCAGAAATCGATAAAACAGCTGACTAACTTTTTAAAAAGGCATCCAGGCCGCGAAAACAAGATGCCCCTAATTTATGCTCTGATTGATCGGTGCAGTATTTAACTCTGGCACCGGCTGCGTTGAGAACGGTGTAGGCAGCAACAGCCTTTTCAATTGTTACAGTCTGATCTTTTTCTCCATGAGCAATAAAGTATTCAATGTTTTGCATCAATTCTGGTTTCAGGTAAGATTCACAACCTTCGGGGATAAATCCTGCCAGAGCGGCAACTTTTCTCACCCATTGTGGATAAAGAATGGAAAGAGTGTATGCCATGGCGGCGCCCTGACTGAAACCGGCAATCGCGATTAGCGAATTTCTAAGGTTATTTTGGATAAAAAAATGATCCAGGGTAATTTTTAATGTGGCAGCTGCTTCAACAAACTTTGAGAATGTCTGATGACTAATGTGTGGTTCTTTCTCATCAACCCAGGAATAACCTCCCAATGATGATGGGTAAGGAGCCCGCGGGGAAATGATTAATGTGTTTGCCGGCGCTTCCCGTCCGAAAATCCACATGGAATTTTCATCACCCGTGTAACCGTGAATTAACAGGAGAATCGAATCAACCTGAGAAATTTCTGAAAGGTTTGTTCTGAAGATAGTGTTTTCAAAGATGGTTAATAAAGGTTTATTCTCTGTTTGCATTTTTCACAACCCGTTCAATTACCCATAAAAATCCAGTTATTAAGATTATTGGAAGCATGCCGCCACCAATGCATAACAAACCACTCAGCGCAGCCTGGGGGCCGTAAATCAGATAAATCAATCCATCGCCAACGATGAAAACGATGAGTAAGCCCCCGACAATCAAACGAAAAATGGTACTTTTTTGATACGAACGTAAATCTCGCATGCAGACTCAGCTTTCATCAAATCCATTCTCAATTGGCAGTACTTTTCCGGGCAGGTAACGTTTCTTGAAGCGGCGGGTTATCGTGCTTTTTAATGAAAAAGATTGCCGAATTTCATCCATAGCATCTCTAACAGCCTCGTCACCAATTTTTACGAGTTCATTGGGGTCGACATCATCAATAAGTCCGAACCTGATAACGTCCGGTCGGATTAACACATCCGGCTGATCGATATTTAGACGCAATTCTGTCATCATTCTGGACGTAATATCCATTGATTTGGCAAAGATATTAAAGGCCTGGGTTAACCTCAGCCTGGCAAATTGCTCAAGCAAGGGACGAGGGATTGGTGATTTTTCAGGCATTTTTAAGGGGTTAATTTGCGACCACCCTTCAGCGGATGGAGAAAGGCAAATGGCAACAACTGGCAGGTCTGGACGCAGATAATGAGCCAAAGCGACCGGCACCGGGTCGAGAACACCACCGTCAACCAGTATTGTGTCTCCAATTTCCTGGGGCGGAAAAATGCCAGGAAATGCGCTGGTAGCCAATAACGCTTCGATCACATATCCTTGCGACAATACAACCTCTTGCGATGAGACGATATCCACTGCAGTGCAGGCAAAAGGAATATTCAAATCTTCGAATTGCCTGTTGCCAACGGCTTTCATCAATATTTCTGATAGACCTTTTAACCCCATCAAGGAAGGGCCGTCATTGGGATTGCGCAAGAAAAGATTGTTGTGATCAGCATTTTTAATTAGTTCACAGATTTCTGAGGGTGAATAACCGGCTGCATACACAGCCCCCACAATGCCTCCGGCGCTGGTTCCGGCGATTGCACGAATCTGATAACCTTCTTCTTCCAGTCTTTGAAGCGCACCAATGTGAGCAATCCCGCGAATTCCTCCGCCACCCAGTGCTATTGCGATTTCGGTCATAGAAAGAACCTTCTTCTTGATAAAGTGTCCATAATTATAGCGCGAATAAGGTTTGCAAAAACGATCCCGTAGGATAGCTTCTTATGTTAGAATGACGTTATGGGAATCAAGATCGTTGCACGTAATAAGAAAGCGCAATTCGAGTATTTTCTTTTTGATCGCTTTGAGGCTGGATTGGCTTTACAAGGAAGCGAGATTAAATCCATACGTGCAGGGCAGGTAAGCCTCGCAGAAGCCTATGTGCGTGTAGATATGCACGAAGCATGGTTGGTTAATTCTCACATCGCTCCTTATGAGGCAGCGAACCGGTTTAATCATGACCCCAAACGTGAACGCCAGTTGTTAATGCATAAAAAAGAAATTTTGCAGTTATGGAATGCCATTCGTCAAAAAGGGGTGACCATTATTCCCGTTCAATTGTATTTAAAAGACGGGCGCGCCAAAATTGAAATAGCCATTGGAAAAGGCAAAAAATTATATGATAAGCGCGAGGCTATCGCGAAACGCGATATGGAGCGCGATGCGGATCGCAGCCGGATAAGATAAGAGAATTATTGTATGCTGAAATCAAGCTTTGTTGCCCTATTGGTTACTGCTACGGCTGCATTGATCTGGCTGCGGTTTATTGACTTTTTGGCCCACCGCGGAGTAATTCCCAGCGATGTCAGCCGAAAACTTATTCATATTGGTACAGGACCAATATTTGTGGTTTGCTGGCTGCTTTTTCCGGATGAACCCAATGCCAGATTATTCGCCGCGGCTGTGCCATTGTTAATTACAGCTCAATTTATTCTGGTCGGTTCGGGTCTAATAAAAGACCAAGCGGCAGTCGATTCCATGTCGCGTTCGGGAGACCGACGAGAAATTCTTCGAGGCCCGATGTTCTATGGGATTGTTTTTGTTTTACTGACAATAGTCTTTTGGAAAGAATCTCCGGTGGGAATCGCAGCTTTGATGATGTTGTGCGGTGGTGACGGCCTTGCAGATCTGGCGGGAAGCAGGTTAAAAAGCAGTGTTTTGCCCTGGGCGGCGCGAAAAAGCATCGCAGGAAGCGTCATGATGTTCCTGGGCGGGTTTCTTCTTACATGCGTGATTCTCTTGATCTACAATTGGGCTGGTGTCATTAGGGGAGCAATAAGTGATTTTTCTTGGGAAATTGTGCTTCTGGCGTTTACCGGTATGATTGTCGAATCTTTGCCGTTTAAGGATATTGACAATATCACTGTACCTCTTGCAATAGTCATTTTGGGAAGTTTTCTATTCCCTATATGGTAGGATTGAGAAGAGCGATCATTTTCTTCATAGTAAAATATTCCAAATTTACGTTGTCCAATTTTTTACAGGACAAAGGATTAGAAATATGCTCTCACGTCGAGATTTTTTAAAAAGTAGTATGTTGACTGCCGGGGCAATTTTTGTTAGGCCTGGCAAAATTTGGCAATCGTTAAATAATCAATGGGACACAAATGCCCAGTTGGGCAGAAATTGCTCGGGGGGGATGATTACCATGCGGGCAAAGCCTTCAATTGATAGCGTCAAAATCAAAGATTTATATGAAGACGAAGTTGTTGTCTGGAATCGGGAAGTTATTGGCGCTGCGCCGTTGGGCGTGTTGAGTAGACGTTGGGTTGAAACACCAGAGGGTTATCTCTATGCTCCCAATGTGCAACCAGTGCGAAACAATCCAAATGAACCGTTAACAAATTTGCCTACCACCAGCGAAGGCACTGGCATGTGGGCAGAAGTGACTGTACCGTATGTCGACCTGATTCTTGAAAAAGCCCCTGCTTCTCCCTGGTTGAAAGAATATCAGGAAACAGGACAACAACCCCGCCTGTATTATAGCCAGGTTATGTGGATTGACGGGGTGTCGCAAAACGAACAGGGGCAACTCATGTACCATGTGAATGAAAAGTACGGAAGTTATGGAGATACTTTCTGGGCTGACGCACGCGCATTTCGGCAATTGACTGACGAGGAACTAATGCCCATTAATCCGGATGCATTTGACAAAAGGATTGTTGTTCACCTGAATTATCAAACACTTTCGTGCTACGAAGGCAATAATGAAGTCTATTTTTGTCGAGTATCAACCGGGGCAAAATTCGATGCCGAGGGAAATGTTGTTGAAAAATGGGCCACTCCCATTGGCCCTCATCAACCCTGGCGCAAGGTAATTTCCATCCATATGGCAGGCGGTTCAACAGGATCGGGTTGGGATACGCCGGGAATTGCCTGGACAATGTTGTTTGACAAAGACGGTGCAGCCATTCATTCCACCTTTTGGCACAACGATTTTGGCACGCCCAGGTCACATGGGTGCGTTAATGCCAGACCTGAAGACGCCAAATGGATTTTCCGTTGGTCATTACCCCAGGTGCTGACAGACCCGGGCAACTATGACATATCTGGTCCCGTAGGCACCGTCGTTGATGTTGTTGAGAATCGAGCTTAATTTTTTGGGGTTTATCGGTACGGTTAAAAATGCTGAATGTAACCCTTTATTATTTACCCGGTGATGAAAGATGTCTTCAAGTGGAAGAATCATTACTTGAAGTTAACAAGACTATTCCACACAATCTAGTAAAAATCAATATTCTGGAAGACGAATCAAGTCAGAAGATATATTCACAGGATGCGCCAGTAATTATAGTTGGGCCGTATCAATTGAAAGGCTCATATACAGATCAGGACATCAGAATTGCATTAATGGCGGCTGAGAATCGGGCTAGAAATTTTTCTAAAGATAAATCAGAAGCCTATCAAAAGCGAGTGGACCGGGGCAAGAAATTGAGCGGTGCGGACCGTTTCTCATTATGGTTCGCCGGGAAATACATGTTGGTTTTCAATCTGCTTGTCTTTTTATATTTCTCTGTGCCTTTTTTGGCGCCAGTTCTCATGAAATCTGGATGGGTAGCTCCTGCCAAGTTGATCTATACAATTTATAGCCCACTTTGTCATCAGCTTGCCTTTCGATCCTGGTTCCTGTTTGGTGAACAAACGGTATATCCGCGATCAGTGGCGGGTTTAAATGAGTTTTCCTCCTACGAAGAGGTCACTGGACAAAATCCTGAAATCAATTTGCTGGAAGCACGGAAATTGATTGGTAACGAGGATATGGGATTTAAAGTTGCAATTTGTGAGCGTTGTGTAGCCATATATGTGGGGATATTTCTGTTTGGTGTGTTGTTTGCATTGACGAAAAGAAAAATTAAATCATTACCCTGGTATTTATGGGTTTTAATTGGATTGATGCCCATCGGGTTGGATGGTGTTTCTCAATTGCCAGGTTTGGCACGGGCAATTCTACCTGATTGGATAATAATCCGTGAAAGTACACCCATGCTGCGCACGATTACCGGGTTGTTGTTTGGTATTACAACTGCCTGGTATATTTATCCCATTATCGAAGAAGCCATGTCGGACACCCGAAGGTTGCTTTTACGGAAAACAGCGATTTTAAAACAAAGCGAAGAAAGCACATAAAATGCCATTTTTATCTCAAAATGGAATTAAGTATTATCAATTCAATAGTTTTCCCAGTTTTGAAGTGCAGCATGGAATTTTCACTCGTTTAGGCGGAATTAGTCCCAACCCCTGGAATTCACTAAATGTGGGTGGGACTGTTGGGGATGATGCAGAACGGGTATTTGAGAATCGCAAACGATTATTTCACGTCTTAAAATATGATTTAGAATCGGTTTATGATGTCTGGCAGATTCACAGTGCTGATGTGGTTTGCACAGATCGGCCACGGCGTGCAGATGAGGATCATATCCAGGCGGATGGAATACTGACAACTTCCAGAGAGGTTACCCTTTTTATGCGCTTTGCCGATTGTGTACCGATCATGCTTTATGATCCTGAAAAAAAGGTGATTGGCATAGTTCATGCAGGTTGGCAGGGAACAGTGAAGAAAGTGGCAGCCGCTGCTGTAAAAAAAATGGAATCGTATTACGGATCAAATTCTAAGGATATTCTTGCTGGTATTGGCCCGTCGATTTGCGCCGATTGCTATGAAGTAAAAAATGATGTTATTACCGAAGTCCAAAGCAAGTTGGGTGAAATTGCATCAGAGGTGATCATTCAGAAGTCGGGTGGTAAAACCCATTTTGATATGTGGCGGGCCAATAAATTGATTTTACAGAATTTGGGTGTTGAGAAAATTGAAGTTGCCGGAATTTGCACAGCTTGCAATCATGCTGAATGGTTTTCTCACAGAGCCGACCATGGAAAAACGGGACGATTTGGAGCTGCAATTCGTTTACAATAGGCAATATCATTGATGCAATAAGGGAAGCTTATGGTAAATTTTCTTATCTTGTTTGTCAGTCTCCTGGCAAGGATTCTTATTCTTCTGGTGGTTGTTGAAGTGATATTGTCATATTTCATGTCGCCTTATCACCCTGTGAGATCAGCCATTCTGAAAATTATCGATCCAATTTTATCTCCAATCCGTAATGTATTACCCAATGTTGGTATGCTGGATTTCAGTCCAATTGTATTAATATTGTTGATACAATTGGCAGAAACCCTTCTCATAGCATTATTAAGATACCTGGGATAGAAGATGAATCGTAAAAATATTAAGTTACATCCAGAAGCTTGGGGTTCGGCAATTCATGTGCGCATTCAGCCGCGAGCATCCCAAAATGAGGTTGTTGATATCCTGGATGATGGTACGGTGAAGATCCGGATCACTTCTGCGCCAACTGATGGTAAAGCGAATGAGATGCTAATTAAATTTCTTGTCGGAGTTTTTCATTGCCCAGCTTCAGACATTTCCATTATTGCCGGGCATACTAGCAAAGATAAGTTAATTGGAATTAATGGGTTGGATGCCGAAAAGATCGATCAAATTCTTAAGGGGTTGGTCAAGAATACTTGAGATTGTTAACATTTCTTGCTGATAACAGCCAGAGACAATAATTAATAAAATCTGCATGATTAATTGAAGCCACTGTGTTGTTTGTGATTATGACGAGGGCGTTTGAAATTTTTGAATAGCGGGCAATTTGCAGATAAGCTTTTGGTCGTAATTCGTCAGGACCTTCGTTGATTATTTTTCCTAACAACTCGTCAGCTGGCGTGTTTGGAGAAATGGTAATTCCCTGTTTGCTGGCATATTCAATAAGCCAGGGTGAACTGCTGGATTCGACCGGCCTGGAAATTGGTGGATATTGATTTGATTTGTACGCTGCCAGGTATTGCGCCGCAAGATCACGTACAACCCATTGCCCATCGCTGATGGATACTTCTTCGAGTTTTTTTGTTATCCATTCCTGATGAATTTGTGCTAAACCATGAACGGCTGCCCGTCGAATTAATAAACTCTCATTATTTAAACCTTCAAGAAGAGCATTGTGTCCATTTTTTTGATCATCTGCCAAAACTTCGGCAGCAGCGAATTGCTGGTCTTCATCTCCGTGTTCAAAAACTTGTTGCAGCGATTTGCGCGAAGCAGGGCTTTTAAATGATTGAAGTGCCAGGCAAGCCGTGTCCCGCACAAGCGTTGATTCATCGCTTAACAAACGTTGAATTTCAACTAGAGTTGTATCATCGCCTATTGCTCCCAAACCAAGTAGTGATAAATACTTCATCGCTTCTGTTTTTGATTTGCTTATTTGTCTGAATAGAAGGCTGATTGAAGAATCGTTGATTGTAAAAAACGCCGCTACAATTTTTGTGCGCGTAATAAGATCAAGTGATTCGTCGTGAAGCCACCCCACCATTTTTCTCATTATGGCAACACGAGAGGGATGGTTTTCTGGATAATCCCTCAACCAGCGCAACGAAGATAATAATTGGGGTTGCCTGACGATTTCATCGCTACGAATGGTATTTAAAAATTGATTGTCAATCAAATCTCTGGATGCCATGAAGCCTAATTGCTCATAGGCTGGGTTGAACTGAATATCCTTGAAATCGGGTGTTATTGAACTATCGCACTGCCGGGAGGCAAAAAAGCCTGTAAAAACTGGGCACCTGAAAAGATAATTTCCATCGTAATTCTGCCTGATTACACCCAGGTCAATTGCCTGTGAATCGGGTGTCAGCGGAGAAGATTGTTGGCTTGGTTGAGTGGCTAATCCTCCCTCAATAATTGACCTGGCGTATTTACCAAGGTTAGCTTTTCGCATTATTGGGGCAAGATAGGTTTGTAGAATTTGTGTTTTTGCAGCTTGAAGCGGGTTCCCTGTTACTGCGGATAGAATCAACATTGTCCATTCTAGTGGAGAATGAAAAAGTGAATGACTTTTCAGCCAGGTCGAGAAGATGGTCAAGTCGATTGTATTTTGTGATTGTTCAATGATGTGAGGTGCCAGTAAATCCAGCCACTTCGTTATAAACTCGGCTTTTTTTGTTTTGTTCCAGCAGGCAATGGGAAATGGTTCAAAACCCAATTCGATCAATTCACCCAAAAATTGGGGAGTTGCTGAAGTCACGACAGGCAAATTCGGTAACTCTACCAACAATCTGCCAATAAACCCAGCGCAAGATTGGTATTCATCAGGCGATAGTTCATCCATTCCATCTATCAGAAGGATAATTTGCCCGTTTTTTAGAAAAAACTCCAAAACCCTTTTCGAGTCTTTTTGAATGTTTTTTGGAAGTGATTGAGTGAATGCTTCGAATATCTGTTGAATGGATGTGGTTTCACGGTTTTCTACCCACGAAAAATCTCTGCAATGCATGAATAATGGCAGAAATTGAGCTAGATCTCCGGCAATTTCAGATTTTTTTGCAATCATCGAGGCCATGTAGGCCAGGCTGACCGTTTTCCCGTATCCAGCTTGCCCGCAAATTATGACCCGGTTACAAGCATTAATTGCTTTAAATGGCGAAATTGTCTCAAGACTGAATTGCGAAGAGAGTTCGGGGTAGTCAGGCAGAAAGGGGATAACCTGTTCTTTTATTGTCAAAGTTGGAGCGCCATTTGTTGAAGACTCGCTTTGTGGTGGAATCAACAATTCTGGCGGAATGATTATTTCATCCAATGCGCAAATTGATATCGCCAGGTGCTCTTTTTGGGCGCGTGAGTAAATAATGTCCCGTAATTTATTTTCAAGTCGATAAATCCAGTGGGTTTTTAATTGCGCAATCCAATTTTGGAAAAATTTTTTCCATCCCGGGAACCATCTTTGGATACGGGAGTAGAACCACACAACAAGCAATGCTGAAAAGAATCCAACCCAAAATGAAATTCGATCGATGTTGATATGCGGAAGGTGCGGCATGTTTAACCAGCGTAGAGGATTCGCCCACAGGATGGGCACTGAATAATTTCTTTCAAGGCACGAACCGCTTGAACCATTGCCGGAGTTATCGAGGCGCCACAGCTTTCACAGTTGTTTTCAGTAATTTTTGAGACGGCCAGACCATGTTTATTCTTCTTCAACTGCATATACAATTCCATTATTTCATCGGGAATTGAACTTTGAATTGCACTTCGTTCGCGTAAAAGTCTGTATTTTTCCAGGCTCAATTGGCTCTTTTCACCAAGCGCAAGGCTGTGCTTGACTGCGCTTGCTGCCCGCATTGACTTGAGGAACTCTTCACATTGCTTGAAATACACCTCATGTTGTTCGCAATCAATCATTGCTTGAAGTTCATCTTCTTCCAATGACTTCAGTTTGTTCTTATTCATGGTTAATTCTGTCTGGAGGTCTTGTAATTCTTTGGGCGCTTTGATGCTTCCACTGTATAATTTTTTATCGGACAATTCGATTTTTATTTGAATCTGCTTCGCATTTTCTTCAATGGATCGTAAAGTCTGGGATAAAATTACTTGTTTATTCTTTGCATCGAGTAATTTCTCTTCAGCTTTTCTTACAGTCTGGTCTGCATTAATTTCAGCTTCCAGTTGTTGAAAGCGTTTTTCAATGCGATTGAGTTCAATGTCAGTCTTTTGTAAGTTGAATAATTGGGCAACTGGATTCATAATTAGGATTATAGGGGTGTAACAGAAAAACCGCAAGTAAAAGTTTATAAAAAGAAACGTGGATTGGAAATTTGATGAAAAACAGAAAACTTAAATGGGTGCTGTTGTTAATTTTTTTATTAGCCATTTCTTTGCCGTATGTTATTGCAAATTTTTTTCATCCCGAAGAATTTGTTTTTGGAGGTTATCTTCAAAATCCACTTGATGGGAATTCATACCTGGCCAAGATGAGGCAAGGTTATGATGGTGAATGGTTATTTTTCCTGCCATTCACATCCGAAAAAGGTACGGCAACACTATTATTTACTTTTTATCTTTTCCTTGGTCATGTCGCCCGGTTTTTGGGTTTATCATTGCTGGTCGTTTTTCATGTTGCTCGAATTGGCTGCTCAATTTTACTATTTTTTTCCATAGAGAAATTTTTACAATTATATTTACCAGATGATGAGAATCTCTTTAACGGAATGTTTGCTGTTTGTATATTTGGTTCGGGGTTGGGAAGTATTGCTTATATTGCCACAGGTGAGATGACCGCCGATTTTTGGGTGGCCGAAGCATATCCATTTCTTTCTGCATATTCGAATCCGCATTTTCCATTAGGTATTTCACTGCTCTTGTTCATCTTGATCAGATTTCACGAGGGTGCTAAAGGAGCAGGTTTTCTCTGGTTGGGTATTTGTTCAGTCCTTTTAGCAATCATCCTTCCGTTTGCATTTGTAATTGGGATATTGGTGATTGGAGCAAAAGAATTGATCGGGGTTATCCATTCCAGGAATCTCAAATCCATTTCTCCCGTCCTTTTTTTATATCTTGTCGGTTTGCCTATTTTGCTCTACCAGCAATGGATGGCAACACACGACCCCATGTTAATTGGGTGGAATGAACAAAATATAACAGCCTCGCCACCCCTGTGGGATATTTTAGTATCTCTTTCTCCCATAATCTTGTTTTCGGTTGCAGGCATCATTTACACGATTAAAAATAAAGGCGAGTTTGAAATACCTATAATCTGGGTGATGGTTAGTATTGTTTTCCTGATATTTCCAATTTCATTGCAGAGACGATTTTTATTGGGAATATTCATCCCATTGTCTGTTCTAGCGGGTAGAGGATTGTTCTACACCATTCGTGAACAACGATTACAAAAACTCTGTGTTACAGTTGTTTTCGTTTTTTCCCTGTCAACAAACCTGGTCATTCTTGCAACGGGATTCAGTGCTGGTGTGCTTAGAAACCCAAAAGTATTTTTCACTAGCGATGAACAACAAGCATTGAACTGGTTGAATGGAAATGCCAGTTGGGATGATGTTGTTCTGGCTTCACCTGAATTGAGCATGTTTATACCAGGTTGGGCTGGCGCAAGAGTTGTTTATGGACATCCATTTGAAACTATTGATGCTGTAAAGAAAGAGGCGATGGTTAATGATTTTTACAAATCATCTAAACAAACACTGGCTCGTCAAGCGTTTATCCAATCTCAACAGGTGAAATTTATCTTCAACGGGCCAAGAGAAAAAGCATTAAGCGGCAGCCCTTCGGATGGTTTCCCCGGATGCTCAAAAAAATATTCAAATAAAACTGTAGAGATTTTCCAATGTCAGTAAGTTCCTTATCGAATCATTTCAACTCGATCAGAAAAAACCTGTTCTATTTAGTATTCCTGTTACCTGTTGCTTTTTTCTTTCTTCATGTGGGAGAAGTGCCTTTTCCAAAAGGGTCCGAATTCACAGACCTGTTGATTTCTCATTACCCTAATGGTCATTTTCTCAGAAGGAGCATTCTTGAACAGCATGTAATTCCGTTGTGGAATCCAGGTATTCTGTCCGGGGCGCCGTTTCTAGAAAACCCGTTATCTGGTTTTTGGTATCTTCCGGGTTGGCTTGCACTGATTTGGGATTCGCCGGCAAGTTGGTTCTTGCTAGAAACCATCCATCTCGTGTGGGGCGGTTTGGGGATGTTTCTATTCCTTCGAAGAGAAGGATGCAGCAAGGAGGCGTCAATACTTGGCGGACTTAGTTTTGAGTTGATGCCGAAAGTGATTGCTCACTTGGCAGCCGGTCACGTCTCTTTGGTGTTCGCCATATCATGGACACCCTGGTTGTTGTTGGCTGAAATCCAATCACGCAAATCAAAAAAAATTTTTGTGCCAGGCTTGATCTGGGCATTGATCGTTTTTGCTGATATCCGTTGGGCTGCTTATGCAATTATTCTGTGGTTTTTATTTATGCTCCGAAAAACGTCTTTGAGCGAAGCTCGGTGTGCTGGTGATCGATTTTCTTTTCCAATTCTATTTCGTCAATTCTACACATGGATCATTCAGGTTTTCTTTGCACTGGGGGTTTCGACTCCATTTTTAATTCCATTTTATAAATTTGTTAAGCTCTCGACCCGAACCTCGCTTGGGATCGAAGAATCTATGGAACTTTCATTGCCTCCAAAATATTTATTGGGTTTCTTGTTCCCAGATTTTGGGGGGTATGCTGAATGGATTGTGTATTTTGGTGGAATCGCTTTATTGGTTGTAATCTTTTCTTTGGGTTATGCTGAATATCGCAGGAAAAACTTGTTTTGGCTTGCGATTTTTGGTTTTTGCATGTTGCTATCACTGGGGTCAATAATTCCAGGCCTGGACTTTCTTTTTTCGCTACCAGGTATCCGATTGTTGCGTGTGCCGACACGTTTTCTTTTCCTTGGGGGATTTTCTCTGAGTGTGATGGCGGCACATTTGATTGATTCATTGGTTGTAATTAAGGAAAATGACCAGTCAAAGCATCTATCATTTCCAATCATCGGTATGGTGAGTGTTATCTCGTTTGAAACGATGTTGTCCATTGGTGTGGCGATCATAACACACAGTTTTCCCAAAGAATTCTTCTGGGGTGCTATGATCCTAATGGCTTATGGATTGCTGATCATTGTGTGGCTAAAAACGCGATTTTTGGACACGAGTTTTTCTATATTGATTGTTATCATTACATTAATCGATTTCGGCATGGTGGGAATGTCTCAATTTGATTTTGAAAAATGGGAGAATCGAGTAAACCATTACACAGAGCTTCTTGACTTTTTTTCCTATGATACAGAAACATATCGTATTTATTCGCCGTCATACAGTATTCCACAGGATATTGCCAGTTATGGGCGACTTGAACTGGCTGACGGTGTTGATCCATTACAATTACAAGGCTATTCTGAATACATGGAGAAGGCGACCGGGGTAACTTCAGAAACATATAGTGTCACGGTCCCGGCATTTAAAAGCGGCAACCCGAAAATTGATAATCGAAATGCCATTCCAGATTTGTCCTTATTAGGAAGATTGAATATTAAATATATTCTTTCGGAATTCGTGATCGATGAACCTGGATTGCAATTTGTAAAACAGATTGGACAAAGCTATCTATATCGAAACCTTTCATTTCAACCCCGAGTTTGGGTCGAAATGAAAGGTGATCAGGATATTGTGACCAGCGATCTAACACATCAATCAATCAACCCCAACAATATAAAAATTGAAATAGGGGGAGGGGGGCCGGGCAGAGTTATCTTGTCAGAAATCAATTATCCAAATTGGATTATCAATCTTGATGGGGTGAAAGTTGAAGAAGACTTGAGGGAAAAACTGTTACGAGCTGTTACGGTGGAAGGTGGACCGCATATTATCGAGTGGAAATTTATTCCGTATGAAATTTATACAGGAATAGGAATAGCTTTGGTGACTTGTTTGATTGCTATGGTAATTAAGCATAAAAAACTTTTGGGAGAATGAGTTTGGTGGGTAAGATTAAAAAATATTTACTAGCAAATTTACCAGCAATTTATACCAGCCTGGTTATTGGATTATTCTTACTGCCTTCAATCTTTCGATTTCAGTCGTTGTACTGGGGAACACCAGCATTGCAATTTATACCCTGGCGAATTTTTGCCTTTGAAGAGATGAGCCAGGGAAGAATTCCTTTTTTTAATCCTTATAATGGAATGAATGCGCCATTCCTGGCTAATTATCAGTCTGCTTTTTTTTATCCCCCGGGCTGGCTTTTGTTTGGCTTTGGCCTAATCGGTGGGAATTCGATGATAGCCTGGGGATTTGGTGTATTGAATTACCTGCACATGGTATGGGCAGCGTTTGGAATGATGCTGCTGGCTCGAGAACTTGGGATTAGTAAATTTGGTCAAACGGTAAGCGCCATCGCATTTGCGTGTAGCCAATTATTCTTATCACGCCAGGGATTTATTAGTATGATTTGGACAGCAGCTTGGTTCCCATGGCTAATTTTATTAATTGAAAAACAACACCTACCATATTCACAAAAAAACAGCAGGGGGCTGGTTCTGTGCGTGGGATTTATGTTGCTTGCAGGCCATGCTCAGTGGAGTGCGTATCAATTGCTCTTTGGGGCTTTCTGGTGGGTCTGGCGCTGCATTACAGATCAGACGCGAAGAGCAGGGATAATAGATCTTAGCCTTTATTTGGTAAGGGATATTGCATTGGGAATTGGATTGGCTGGTATTCAATTGATACCCACGGCAGAGTTGCTGATTAATTCACAGCGCGCCTCTTCAGTGGATTATGAACTTGCTATGACCTACTCGTTTTGGCCGTGGAGATTTTTGACATTATTCTTACCGAATCTATTCGGGAATCCTGGTGCAGGTAATTATTGGGGGTATGGGGCTTATTGGGAAGATGCGTTTTATTTTGGCGTGCTGCCGGCAATGCTTTTAATATTATCATTACGCGCGTTTATTCGTTGTTGGGAAAATGATGATAAGACAAAACAGCTGGCATTATTCTTGTGGGGTAGCGCGGTTGTTTCATCAATACTAGCAATGGGGAAAAACACACCATTTTTTCCATTTCTATATCGTCATATTCCAGGTTTTGATATGTTCCAAGCCCCGGCAAGGTTAATGCTACTTGCGGTTTTTTCCTTCTCTTTATTGGCTGGACTAGGCTGGCGTTATTGGAATAAACCTGAAGGGGGACACTTATACTGGACGCGGCTTGGTACGGCTGGTAGTGCTGCTATTGCAGTGACATCACTTATTATTCACCGTATGGGATTCATAGAGAAAGAAAGTATATCACTTGCATTTTTTAAGCTCGGGATTTTTTTATTCCTGTGCGGAGTGCTGAGCCTGACTATTGGCGTAGAGGGGGTGAAAAAAAAGATATGGCTATTGATTGTTTTTTTATTTGTGCCTGTGGACCTTTACGTTGCAAATAACAGAATAATTCCCTGGATTGATGCTCATTTTTTTCAACCTGCACAATCCATAGCTATGACTGCTAAAAACAACAGCGAACAGTTTGTTTATTTTCCTGAACAAGACTTATATAATATCAAATTTAACAAGTTCCTGAAATTTTCAGATTTCAACAATAAGAATACTCATTATGAATTACGTAACAATTTCATTCCTGATATCAATATCATTGATCATATCCCAGTCCTGAATAATTTTGATCCATTGTTGCCTTCTAATTATGTGACTTATATGAATTATCTGGATAATTTGCCAATCGAAGCTCAAGAAGCATGGCTACGTGATCTGGGAATCTCTGTAAAAATTAGCGCAAACAAACAAAACGAAGCGGTTTTTGAGTATTTACAATCAGAATTAAAACCGGTTGTGTGGACGAATTGTTCAACACATGCACCGGATGAGACTAATGCATTAGAAAAATTAAATGAACAAATTCTTACGCAAAGAGAAGATCACAGTCGTCAAAATCGGTGTGCAATTGTTTTGGAAAAGACTGATGTGGTTGGAACGATCGACTTATATCCGGATGCTAGTATTGCGACCATATCAACATCACCCCAAAGGATTGTTGTTGACATCAACGCTGATGTGGATGGATGGGTGACTTTCCGTCGTTCCTGGTACCCCGGCTGGAAAACCCGAATCGATGGGGAAGAGGCAAGGGATCCGGTCATAACAGACGTAAACTTTATGGGAATGTCTGTCCCGGCTGGTAAACACAGGCTTGAACTATTTTATTCCCCTGCAGTTTTCTATATAGGGTTGATGATCAGTGTTATTTCACTTGGCTTTTGGGGTTATTTAACAGTCAAAAACTAATGATGCGATTCCGATGAAGGATCATTTTTAATTAATTCAACTGCATGTGCAAGAATTGGAAATACAAACCCCAGGTTTTCAACAGCAGCTTTTGGACTCCCGGGGAGGTTAATAATTAGTGTTTGTTTCCGGATTCCTGCTACTGACCGGGATAAAGCTGCATGGGGGGTTTTCTTTAAGCTTTCAAAGCGCATGAGTTCAGAAAGTCCAGGAGCATTTTTCTCAATAACAGACAATGTGGCTTCAGGCGTAACATCTCTTGGCGCGAAACCTGTTCCACCGGTGGTCAGAATGATATCATTTTCGCCTGAGTCGCACCATTCCAAAAGCACGTCGTGGATTTTATTCAACTCGTCAGGAACAATTAACTCACTCAAAATTTTATAGCCATGTTCAGTGATAAATTGAGAAAGCGCCGGACCTGAGAGATCAGGGCGAATGCCAGAAGAAGAACGATCAGAAACTGTAAGGATTGAAAAAATCAACATGGGTTTACTCACTTAAATTGCGTGTAGCCATTCAATTAAATCATCCGGCATATATGGCTTCAATAAAAACAAATCAACTGCGCACTTTTCACATTCTTTTTGATAATCCATACCTGAACTGAGGATAATTTTGGGTTGTTTTAATGATGGAATGGCTCTAATTTTTGAAGCCAAGTCAAGTCCGTTGGCAAAACGGAGATTAACATCCATTAAAACAACATCGGGGGTAGAGGAAGTGACTTTGAGCAAGATTTCTTCGGCATTATCCTTCTCGTATGTATCTACAGAAAAATTTTCCAATTCCAACAATGTTCTTAATAAGGAACGCATCGTGGAATCATCTTCGACAATGAGAATTCGCATAATTATTTTCCCTTTTTTTGAAAAGAATGGAAAAGTGAGCGCCCCTGGGGGGATTCGAACCCTCAACCAACAGCTTAGAAGGCTGGTGCTCTGTCCATTGAGCTACAGGGGCGAGATTGCGATGGATATTCTACCACCATCAATTAATAATTCTCTTATGACTTTTGTAGGGGTCGAATTCCTTTATAGACTTGCTGACCACCTATTGTTCGTAAAATTGTAATACCAGATCGCTGAGTTTTCTCTTCCAATTCCAGAGGTGAAAGAGGTTTATTTCCATTTGCCAGGAATGTACGAAACACTGCATCGACCAAGGACGTTTTATCCGAAATGAAATCAATCTGCAGAGCACAATGATTCATCACAACATGCTGCAGTCCATCAATTTGTCGTACCTCGGCTGTAACTGGATCGATTTGATCAATCAACACATCAGAATCCAGTGATGCAAAAGAATCGCTATGTTCCTGACACAGGCATCCCTGAAGATAAACACGCCAGTTACTGTCGTGTTGTTTCCACCAATCAAAATCAATATGAAATGGCGTTTCGATATTTGGCTTAATCAGGCTATACTTTTTTATCTCTACCATGGATTTATTCTTCCTGGGAGGTATCTTTAAGGCGATAGTACTGATCGCCAATATGAGTAATATGCCTACTCGACTCCAGAACTGTTAAAACTGCACCAAGAGGGCATCGCTTGATCAAATTTACGGCTGCATAGAGTTCTTGAGCATGCACATGCCCCTGAGGGTTCAGTTTACCCAATTCTTTCATCATGGAGGTTATGGTTGTTTCAAGTGGTTGTCGGAATTTTTTTTCTTCGGTCCAAATATTATCCAAGACATCACCCCCCGATACCGCAATCACCATTTGATCGTGGAATTCATAAGGTGCAAGCTGCTTGGTTGTTGCAAACACAATACCTCCATCCGCACCGATTATGGCAGTCCTTATCCAATCATGGCTAGACTTTCGTTTCTCAACCCACACTTCCACTTCGCCAGCATTTTCGCCGCGTTTTACATTCACAATACAACCGGGAATCAATTCACGTGATTCAAACCATTCTTTTAATCCATAGACAATTTTTTGTGGTCTGACCACCCAACCGGGAAATTTTTTATTTTGTTGAACATCAACAAAAGTGAATCGAACCCTTGGAGCTTCATGTGCGGTTGGAAAAAGGTTGGATATCCGCTGTGTAAGTGGAAGGGTACCAACCTTCCAATGAGGGTAAATTAAACTGATCGAAAAACTGTTTTCGCCCTGAAATTCTGGTTCGTATTCTTCCAATTCATCATAAATTTGATTACTTACTTGTTCCAGCAGTGGAATAACCAAATTATGATTGTAATCGTCCGATTGATCTCGTAACAATGCAGGTAATTTTTTCACAGCTTCAGGTTCCAAACGTTTCAGAAACCATAGAATTTCTCCCGAAGGCCCAACTTCATCAAAGCGTTCGTCTTCTTGCAATGCAAAATTTAAAGAAAATTCTATTAATCGAGGGTTTTCGTTTGATGGTAAATCCAGTTGTTCCAAAATTGCTTTTGTTTTTAATGGACCGCCAGATTCCATGTCTAAAATTGCTTCAGCAAGGTTTAAGTACCCTGAATTGATTTCAATTAACAAAGCTCTGGGGAACCATCTTCCTGCAATTTGCACCAAGTCGTCTCGATCGCGAAACGTTAATTCAAACTTTTCAAGAAGTTGTTTCTTGTATTTATTCAATACAAAATCAGGCTGATAGTTTGTATCGTTGCTGTCATATAACGGCGCCTGATTTAGCAAATGATCATCAAATCCAGAGGCAAGAGAGAAGGCCCCGGCATCATCGCTTTCAATCTCTATAACTTCAAATGGAGGGAAGTCTGGGTTAATTCCAGGGCGAATATTGATAATTTCAGCTTCTGCCCAACCAAATTGAGGGAGAATGATTTTCTCTCCGATCTTGAATTTTTGCTTAGGTGTGTAAATCGTTCCACTTTCACTATGCCGTTTTTCCAGCGAGGCAATTTCTGTTTTAATTCGATGTTCGATTATTGTCTTTAATAATTCGATGGAAGATTTTGGAATTTCTTCTTCAATGAGATAGTTAAAAATGTATTCAAAATCAGATTCCTGAAGCGAAAAACTGTTCCAATACTCTTCATTAATTGTGAGATGATTTTCAGCCATTTGTAGAAAAAACTTTCCTTTAGCGTTATGCAACCACCAATTTGTTATAAGATATTAAATTATACCTTAGCACTAAAAAACTAACAAAAAATCCAACCGTTTTATTGCAAGAAGTCATTTTCTATCCAGGAAAAGGGATTAACCTGGATAGAATGAACCAAAATTTCCCAGTGTAAATGAGGCCCTGTTGAACGCCCGGTATTTCCGATTTGCCCAACGATTTGACCCGTTTGAATTGTGTCACCCTGAGCGACTGCGTAACTTTCCAAGTGGCAAAATCTTGTAAAAATTCCCCAACCATGGTCGATTACCAATGCATTGCCACAAACTTCTTGATATTCGGTTAGTACGACTACCCCAGGTGCATCAGCATAGATATTTAAATTGTTGGCACAGACGCCAAAATCGACACCAGTATGAAAATAAGTATAAGCACTTCCGTTGTATGATCTGCGATTACCAAACAACGAATTGATACATGGTTCATCAATCGGGTATTTAAAATTTTCACTCCAATAGCGTGTTGGTGTAATAACCGAGGTGATTTCTTTTAGTTTTTCTTCTTCTGGGCCAATGATTTCAGGATCAATTTTCAATGGATCAACCACAAATGGAGCGTCTTTGCCATAATTACCTGAAGACACGATCAACATTTGTGACAAATGAAGTGGGTTGCCAGAGCTCTCATCAATATCCAAAGAAAATTCCACCAGGCCTGGGTCTAGCATGGCGCTGATTCCAAAAATTGCTGATGTTGTGTGTTCATCCGTCTGCATGAAAAACAACGGATTGCCTGCGATATTCCCCGAAATTTTGGATGAATCAGTCGCAGCAATTTTTATTAATCCTGTTTGTCCCTGAACGAGAGGCAAAGGAGTAATGATGATACTACTTTTCTGCAGGTTGGTTTCATCGATTGAATTTGTTTCATTATTTGAGCCTGAATTAATAAATAAATCATCACCGGGAATGATTCCCCAGTCTGTTTCTGATTCATTCATGAGTTTTAATAAAAGTGGATTTTGATTGTTTTTTATGGCAACAGTCAGAACAGATTGATTCTGTTTCAACCTGCCTATAGAAACGATATTATTTTCTTCACGTTGTGGAACAATGACACCTGCACCTGCATAGAAACCCGATGGGCTGGACAGACGATTGAGCTTTATCAAATTTTCGGCGGATAGACTGTTTTTAATAACCAGAGTTCGCAGGTTTTGGCCAACCCCGGCAACCTTTTCAACCAAAATCCCCGATATCCCCTCTAATCCGGGAATGATTAATTCATCTCCCGCCTTAATGGCGTTTGCATCAGCTAATGAATTTGCTTTGATTAAATCGTCAACTGAAACACCAAATTGCAAGGCGATCACCCCAAGCGAATCTCCGCTTTGAACAATATACCGCGGAAGATCATTGGAATCGTCTGCGAATGCAAGGTTGATCAGGGATAGAAGGACTGTGATTGCAACTACGGTGGCAATGATTACACGTTTCATAGGAATTTTGAAATTTGGATCGTATCGCCCAGTTGGAATTTGCCTAAGTTATCAGAATGGGTCTCAAAAATATATTTTGCCGGTTTGGAAGGCATCAAGATTGATTTCCATTTATGGGCGATTTTCTTATCGATGATGGTAAGTTCTTTATCCAGCCAGAATACTGCGATGTCGAAATTCATGAAATACATGTGAATTGCAGAATTTATTCTGCTTTCCGATTCTTGGATTAATAAAATTCCTTCATTTTGATCAATGGTTTTGTCAAACATCAAGCCCTTGAACCGGCTGAAAAAGCTATCACAAATTTTTACTGTTATTTGGTCAGGTTGTTCGTTAGAAGGAATTGAAATGGTTGCAAATTTCATAATTTTTGCAATATTATTTTGAAAAGATTTTTTCAATACTGGCAACCAGTTCATCTGGATGAAAAGGCTTCGTTAAATAGTCATCAACTTTCGCAACATATAATCCAAGGGTACGATCAATTAACTGGGATTTTGCCGTGATCACGATGACAGGGATTGATTTGGTATTGGGGTCAGCTTTGAGTTGTTGATAAAGATCCCACCCATCGAGATCGGGCATCATCAAATCCAGCAAAATCAAATCGGGTTTTTCTTTTTTTACATAATCAAGACCTTCAATGCCGCCATTGGCTCCCAAAACTTGAAACCCTTTCCTGTTCAATATCAGCGACACCAGATCAATCATAGAGGCATCATCTTCAATGTATAAAATTCGTCGAATTTGTTTTTCGTCCATTGGTCACCTCATGTATGGTAATAGTTTACCACACCGATTGTGCATGGGTGCATGCGCTCATATATCTTTTTTACCCGTTTTTATTGTAATAACTGATCTACCCATTGCCTTCCAAGTTGTTTGGAAATCTGCGTCATTTTGCCAGGTAATAACATTCTCTGGAACAGCCGGATCTACAAAACCCCATCCCTTGTCTGTATCATAGGCTACCAAAATTCGATAATGCCCCGACAATGGGTACCATGAACCTGTTAAAACAATAACTATGTTCTGGGATAGCGCTGAAATTAAATCCTTTGTACTTACCAACAAATTCCATTTTGATTTGATGCCATATTGTTTTAATGCTGCTGCAATTCCCCAAGGGAAAGTCGCCCATCCGGGAATACGAAAAAAGAAAGGGAATCGTAATTGAACCGGGTAATCATCGAAGTATTTTGACAATGATTTACCAAGAAGAATCTGTTTTTTTAAAGCCGACACAATGATTGAGGCAGAATAAGGCCCGCAATCATTGGTCTTTCCTTGGTATTGGTGGAAACTAATCAAATCATTTAAGAAAGGTGATTTAATCATTTTTCCAATCTACTCTTTATAAAATTATTATAGAATGATTTCTGGGTTACAATTAAATGAGGAATAGCGGAGATGATCCAATGACGAAAACAAGAATCCTACTTGTTGATGATCACGAAGTGGTTCGCCTGGGTTTAAAGGCGCTGGTTGAACACCACCCTCAATTTGAGGTTGTTGGAGAAGCCGTAACAGCCAAAGAAGCCATTGAGCAAGCTGAAAAAATTTTGCCAGACATAGTTTTAATGGACATTCGATTACCAGGAGCGTCTGGAATTGAGGCCTGTGAAGTGATCACAGAAAAATTTCCTGATATCCGGGTTGTCATGTTAACTTCTTATGCAGAAGACGAAATGCTGTTTTCAGCAATTCGGGCGGGAGCGTCTGGATATGTATTAAAACAAATTGGTGGTGACGATTTAATCAGGGCGCTTGAGTCGGTTAGTAAAGGTGAAGCCTTGCTTGATCCAGCAGTTACACAAAGGGTTTTCCAAGAAGTGCGACGTGCAGTTAAAGAAGAAGAGGCATCGGCATTTGCAAACCTCAGCCAACAAGAAAAGCATGTTCTATTATTGGTGTCTGAAGGAAAAACCAATCGTGAAATTGCAAAGTCACTATATCTTGGCGAAGGTACCGTGCGTAATTATGTTAGCAGTATCCTCTCCAAATTAGGGGTTAGCAACCGGGCCGAAGCCGCTGCATTTGCCGTTGAACATAATCTAAAAGATTATTTATAGTAGCTACAATCAGGTTATTGCAATTCTTGCACGGCTTTTTGCATTAATAATGCATCTTCTTCCATGATTGGACTTTCACATAAAATTCGCCCGCCGCATTTATTATCTGACAATACCTTTAGCAAAACCTTATAATTAAGGTCTGATTCTTCCAGGGGTAAATGTTTTTTCTCACCTTTATCAGTATATTCAATGCCAGAAAGATGAATATGCAATTTCTTTAATGCTTCATCGCCTAATGCCTGTCGATACTCAACGATGCAATTATCCCATTCCTCTTTGGAATTCAGCATGCCGTTACCAGTGCGCGCATGCAAGTGGGCAAAATCCAGGCAGGGTTCCACTCCCGGAATTTCCTGGCTCAACATCAGTGTATCCTGAAGCGAACCAATTAATGCCTGTTTTCCCATAGTCTCGGGGCGTAAAGTGACCATTATTCCCTGTTCTTTCAATTCATTGGCACAACCAGTTAATCTTTCTATCACATTTTTTTTCCACTCATCAATAGTTGTACCAAAGGAACTACCAGGATGAAAAATTATATCGGTTGCGCCTGCCAAATAACCAAAATAGGCAGCGTCCATTAATCGTTTTCGAGAATTAATCCATTCCTCTTCTGTCGCATTTAAATTAATAAAATAGGGTGCATGGATACTGATGGAAATGCCCAAATCTTGCGCTGTTGATTTGATTTGCGCACAGGCATCTTCAGATATTCTCACTGCGCGTACCCAGCCCAACTCTAATGCCTGCAATCCCAGTTGATGAATCTGATTGATCGCACCGATTGTGCCGCCTGGTTTTTTCGGTGTCGACAGGGGAGAACCTACCGTTCCGAAAAGAAATGAATTTGCCATTGGTTTTCCTTAATTTAACAATTTCCCAATTTTATCCAACAAAGGAGGGCCCAATACTAAAACCCCGATAATGGTCGATGCGATTGCAGCAATTAATACCGCAGCCGCGCCTACATCTTTTCCCACTTTTGCCAAAGGATGTTTTTGTGGACTGGCCAGATCTACCACTGCTTCAAGGGCAGTATTAATAAACTCAGCAAACCAGACTAATCCTATACAGATGAAAATTAATGCCCACTGAACAGGTTCTATCCAGAGCCAAAATGATAACAGAATCACCAGAATCGTTGCCAGAAGATGTATCCAGGCATTTTTCTGTGTTCTAACAACATACCAAAACCCGGAAAAAGCATTACGAAAAGATGTGATTCTTGTGCGAAAGAACTCAACGATGTGCTGCATAACTAATCTTTCAGATCTTGTAACATGAGTCTGTTTTGAATATCCCACATGATTGCTTTTTCTTTTTCGTTGCTGTGGTCATATCCCAACAAGTGCAGCACGCCATGAATGATCAGCAATTGAATTTCTTTATTTACCGTATGATTGGCATCAACTGCCTGTTTTTCAGCCTGCGGGTATGAAATCACAATATCACCGAGAATGTTATGTCCTGTTTCCAGGTCAAGGTCATTAGCAGAAAATGACAAAACGTCAGTCGGTTGATCCAGACCGCGATATTGCTGGTTTAACTCCTTAAGAACTTCATCAGAATCGATTACAACCGACAAATCATTTTTTTTGATATCCATTTTTTGATCTGTTAAAGTAAGGTGAACAACATCCTCAATAAATTTTTCTGTTAAGAAAACCTTGTATTGTTCAGCAATGATTACGCTAATCATTTCTTTTTCCGGTCCTGCTGTTGAGAAATTTTTTCCAAGACATTGGTCATGTTTGCTTTTCGACTGGCAAGTGGTTCAGTTTTTTGTGAAGCATCCTTTTCATGAGGGTCATAGCGCGGGTAAAGGATGCGTGGATGATAGGTGTTTTTTAGCGTGTTGATAAATGATTCGGCAATGAGATTGAGATCGCGCATGGTGAGATCTGTATTTTCCAACTGTCCATCTCTAAATACTTGATCAATATTTGAACGTACTAATTCTTCAATAGCTTTTTCATTGGAAGGCAATTCGGCTCTAGCCCTCGCCTCACATCCATCAGCCAGCATTAAAATGGCAGTTTCGCGTGAGCGTGGTTTAGGACCGGGATAACGAAAATCATCAATATTCACCTGCTCATGGTTTTCGGCAGCCAGTTGCAAGGCATGCGTAAATTGATAGCGAGTGACCAGTGTGCCATGATGCTCGCGAATGAAATCTTGTATGCGGGATGGCAGACGATATTTTTGTGCTAACATTACACCATCAGCCACATGTTGTATGATTGTTTGTGAACATTCACGCGGGTCCAAATCATTGTGCGGATTAAGATTACCTACCACCTGGTTTTCAATAAAAAAGGATGGATTGGTAACCTTACCAGCATCATGGTGAAAGGCGCCCACACGCACCAACAATGCATCTGCACCCACTACACGCGCCGCCTGTTCGGCCAAATTTGACACCTGCAAACTATGCTGATAGGTGCCGGGGGCTTTTTGCAGGATTAACTGAAGCAGCGGATGATCAGGACGAGAGATATCCAATAATTGCAGGCCGGTTGTAAGACCTAAGATTTGTGCGAATAAGAATTGCAGCAAAAGTGTTATGCTGGCAGAAGCCATCCCATTGAAAATGGAAGCGCCAAGTAGTGTGACAATACCAATTGTGTCAGTTATGGTATTGGGTAGACGAAATGCCAGGACAACAGCCATTCCAACCCCGCTGGAAGCAACGCCTGCCCAGAAAAAACTTCCAATGTGACGCCCTCTTCCAAGAATCAGCATCCCAATAAAACTGGATAGGATGTAGAAAAGGGTGATTTCCAGGCCAAATGTTAAACCATAGGCAGAAAGTACACTCAAAATGAATGTAAATAAAATTCCCAGTTCAAGCGAGAAAAGGCTTGAAAGTGTAAAACCAAATGCAGCAATAGGAAATAGATAGGGAAATATCGTTCGATTAGGAGTTAAAAATCTTGCAGTGATCAAGAAAATAAGGAAACATCCTGCGATGACCAATATTGTGCGGTTGTTGGACAGGCTGGGCGGATGTATCTTTTTGTAATAAAGACTAACAAAGAGTGCAAGTGTAAAAACCAACGCAACAGATGCAATTATTGACTGCGAATCATTCTTCCCGCGAATTAATTTGTATTGTTCAAGCGCCTCTAAAATCGCAGGTGTAATCACCTGCCCTCGTGATACAATAGCCTGCCCGGTGACATATTTAACCATGACAGGTGCTACAGCATTCCGAGCAGTTTTTTTAGCTGCCCGGGTATCTTCATCGCTATAAAGGCTGTTTGCTGTTATAAAAGGAGGGACTATTTTGGTAACTAATGCCGATTGATCAGCGGGCAAAGTATAACTTACCAGGGTGGGCACATTTCTTTGAGCTTCAAAAACATTATTGGGACGAATGGAATTTCGCATGGAAAGTTCAAGAACTCGCAAACATTCCTGTTTCGTGGTTTCCCATTTTGCATCACTCATATCTAAAACAAGTTGGCTGTGGGTTGCATCAAAACCCACCCCTTCAATTTTGGAGAGATCATCCATTTTTTGATTACGATCTGCATAAGAATCGTTACGAACAATACCTATGTAATCCAAAGTTCTTTGAAGATGATCAATTTGAGAACGAGTGATGAGTGGATCGGCCGGGAGAAAGACCGCAGATACTTTGCCTTCGGCTTCGATGCGAGCTTGCTCTGTGTAATACTCACTTTCATAAGTAAGCGTTCGTGGAGCCTGGATATCTTGAAAAACAACTTCGCCCTCGTTTAATGTATACGTGGCAGGACGAATGGCTATTGGAAATACCATCGCTGCCAGTGAAATAATACTGGTAATTATGAGTATTAAAAGCGGGTATTTTGATTGGCGGTCAGACCACCACGAACTGACTTTTTTCAACTTTCCTCAGTTACTCAGCAGTTCTTTCACCATTTGGCTCACCCGGGAATTTGGGGCGCGTCCTGCCACATTGGGTAGAACAATTTTCATTACTTTGCCCATATCCTGGGCGCCAACTGCACCGGTTTCTTGAATTGCAGAAATTGCCAATTCTTTCAGTTTTTCATCGGATAGTTCTTCAGGGAGATATGTTTTTAGAAACTCAATTTCTTCCTGGTTTATTTTAATTAGATCTTCACGGTTAGCTTTTTCGGAATCCTTAATGGTCTCTTGCCTGCTGGCAATTTCTTTTTGTAGCACGGATATTAATCCCAGATCATCCAGCGGGCCCTTTTCTAATTCGATCAGCTTAATGGATGAAAGCGTCAGGCGAATGGCGCGTTTTTTTAATTCATCTTTCTGACGCATCGATTCCAGTAAATCTTTTTCGAGTTGTTCTTTCAGGTTCATGTTGTTATTATATCCTTTCATAATGCAGGATAAATGACTCTTTGATAATTATCCTATTGGAGTGTTAGAAATGGCTTAATCTGATTGAGTATGGTGGTTCCTATTCCTGGAACATTTAACAAATCATCCAGGGTTAGAAAGTGTCCAATTTCCTGCCGGTATTGCACAATCTGTTTTGCTTTTTCAGGCCCAATACCCGGCAAAGTCTCAATAACCTCCCAGGATGCTGTATTGATATTGATAGCGCCTTCTTGAATTCGGCTATCTCGCTCAGGATTGTTTTTATTTACAACCGGGTGCGTGGTTGACTGGTTTCCTTCAAATGGAATATCCACCTGCATACCATCTACAAGCCTGGCAGCCAGATTTATCCCTTCGAGGTTGGCTGACGTACAATTTCCATCGGCGATTTCCATCGCGTTAATTACCCGGCTGTCGTTGGAAAGCTGATAAAGTCCGGGAGAATTAACACAACCCGTTACATAAACTGTGATGGGTTGCTGTGTTGGTGCAGGCAACAATTGAATCGGTTGTCCACGAGGAGGAACCACTGCCAGCGCGATTACGCCAACAGATATGATTCCCAGTAAAAACCCTAAAAAGATATGTTGCCAGGTCTTCATTGCGCACTCTTGTTAATTCACTTTTCCTTCCAAAACCGGGGTTTCGCGGATAACTTTAGCTGAGTCTTCATCGTGAATCATTTCTTCTTGTTCCAGCATAGCGTTGAATGCTGCCAGTGCAACTTCAACCATCTTGTCATCCGGTTCAGCGGTGGTTAGGTGCTGTAAGGCCAGGTTGGGTTTCATAAGCCATTGCACAATTGCAAGATGCTGGTTTTTGCCTGTCCATCGAATGAATTCGTAGGCAAAACCGGCTAAAACGGGCAGTAGAACAATCCGGCTGATTAATCTCCATAGAATGGGAAGCGGTCCAAGTAGGACAAAAACCAAAATGGATAGAATAATCAATGTTAAAAGAAAGGCTGTTCCACAACGTGGATTTTCTACGGAAAATTTTTGAATATTTTCAACGGTTAATTCGGTTCCATTTTCAAACGCATTGATGGTTTTATGCTCAGCACCATGATAAGAAAAAACCCTCTTAATTTCAGGAATTTTTCCCACCACCCAGATATATGCCACGACCAGAATCAAGCGAATAACACCTTCAAACAAATTACTCCAAAAATTGTGCATATTCAATACGGTTTCCAACCATTCACTGATTAGTGCTGGCAGTACGAAGAAAAAGGCCACCGCAATTACCAGTGAAAATAGAAGTGTTAGAACCAATTGAACACCTTCAATTTTCTCTTCTTCTTCACCCTGATAATTTGCAGAAATTGTTAAATAGCGGGTGCCCAGAACCAGAGAATCCCACAAAATAATCAAGCCGCGTAAGAAGGGAATGGATTTTATTTTAGATTTATAAATTCCATCCAATTGCTCTTTTTGGATGGCAATTTCACCGCTGGGAGTTCTGAATGCAGCAGCAAGTGTGCTGCTGCCACGCATTAAAACACCCTCAATTAATGCCTGTCCTCCATAGAGTGGTAAGTGCTTAATTTTTGTCATCGTTTCATCTTTCTTTTCAATTTTCGATCATTCAGCAAGGTAAAAAAGAAAACAAATTAATGCCTGAATGCCTTTTTCCCAGGTTGGCAAGTGCAACCTTTCATTGGGGGCATGAATATGATCATCAGGCATACCAAAACCTGTCAGGATGGAATCTACTCCCAGGATTTCCTGCATGTGCGTCACAACCGGCACACTACCACCGTCGCGGCGAAAAACTGGAGTCTTACCCCAAACCGTTTCCATCGCCCTGGACAATGCCTTCACTGCGGGTAAATCACGATTGGTAACGCAGGCTGGCGCACCCGACATGTTGACCAACTCCCAACGAATGGTTTCTGGTGCATTTTGCTCCAGATACAAATGCAGAGAATCATACACTTTTTGTGGATCCTGGTCAGGAACCAAGCGCGTGGAGATTTTTGCCATTGCGTAAGAAGGCAGCACAGTTTTAGCGCCGGCTTCGATATACCCTGAATAAAGACCATTCACTTCCAAAGTGGGACGCGCACCCAGTCTTTCGGTGGGGGTATATCCATCTTCACCCCAAAGCGCAGGTGCACCTGTCTGATCCAGATAATCCTGATCGCTCACGGGCAGTCTGTTTAATTCAGCCCGTTCTGAAGCAGGCAAAGGTCGCACATCATCATAAAAACCAGGCAGCGTTACCTTACCATCGGAAGAATGCATTCCTGCAATTAATTCGCAAAGCGCCTGGCCTGGATTATGGACAACACCACCAAAAACTCCGGAATGAAGATCACTTGAAGGTCCATACACGCGCAGTTCAAAATAGGCCAGTCCTCGTAATCCATAGGTGATGGTAGGGACATCGGGAGCGATCATACCGGTATCGGGGTTAACCACCACATCACATTTCAATAAATCAGCGTGCTGTCTGAGGAAATCTTCGAGGTTGGGTGAACCAATTTCTTCTTCACCTTCAAGGATGAATTTCACATTAACAGGCAATTCGCAAGTCGAAAGAATTGACTCGATGGCTTTGAGGCATGCGATATATTGCCCCTTCATATCAGAAGCACCCCGCGCGAATAGATAATCACCCCGCACAACGCCCGCAAAAGGTTCAGATTCCCATTCTCCAAGCGGCTCCACCGGTTGGACATCATAATGTCCATAAAATAATATAGTCTGGGCGTCTTTCTTGCTGGTCTTCTTTTCGCCATAGACCACAGGATTGCCGGCTGTTTGAAATATTTTTACGATATCAAAGTTATTGTTTTGAAGAGATTTTTCGATCCAACGGGCAGCATTTTCCATGGCAGGTTTGCCATTTGTGTCTGCCGAAATTGATGGGATCACCAGTAATTCATTTAAATCCTTAATGAAATTTTGGCGGTTTTCAGCCGTATATTTAAGCGCAGAATCAAGATTATTCATAACGATAGATTACCTCCTCAATGTATGACTGATTATAGGCGAAATATTCACTTTGCGACAACCGTAAATTTTTAATTATTTCCAATGCATATAAGGTGAGTTTGTGTTAAAATGATTAATATAAGCAAGGTTCGGTGGTCGGTTCGGGTAGTGCCTGGGCCGGCGTCGGGCCGGAAATGGTGTTTGCGCCCGTCGAAAAGTGCCGCCGCCTGCTCCACCGAATCCTATGCAAGAATATAAAGAATACCTTACCCCAAAAACCATATCTGATGCACTGAGGATGCTATCTGAAGCATCCGGTCATGCTCGCTTGATAGCGGGCGGTTCGGACCTGTTGTTGGATTTGCGTCAGGGCAGACATCCACCGGTTGATTTGCTGGTGGATGTTAATTTTATCCCTGACCTGCAGATTCTTGAACAACAGGAAAATTCTCTTTTCATTGGTGCGGCTGTGCCATTGAAGAAAGTCTCCAGTTCCCCACTTGTGAAAAAGCATGCCGAAGCACTTCTTGAAGCCAGCGGTATGGTGGGCGGGCCTCAAGTTCGTAACTCGGCCACACTTGGAGGGAACGTGGCACATGCCTTGCCGGCAGGAGATGGAACCATCGCTTTACATGCGCTGGGTGCAAAAGCAGAAATTGCCAGCATTTCAGGTAAGCGAATAGTACCCATCGAAACATTGTACAAAGGTCCGGGAAGATCAGCGTTGGATCCAAATAACGATCTGTTAATTGGATTCCACATTCCACTTTCAAAGAATCATCAGGCGTCTGCGTTTAAGAGAGTGATGAGACCACAGGGTGTCGCATTACCAATCATCAACATGGCAGCCTGGTTGGAGAGAGATGACAACCAAATTGTTGATGTGCGACTGGCAATTGGACCGGCCGGTCCCACACCACAACGCGGGATAGCAGCAGAAGATGTCTTGCGTGGCAAAGAATTCGCAACAGATTTGCTCGTCGAAGCCCAAAAAGCATTGTTTTCAAGCATCCATTTCCGTACCAGTGCACAACGTGCTTCTGCTGAATATCGTGTGCATTTGTGCAGCATATTGTTTGATGATGTATTAACCCTTGCCTGGCAGCGTGCGCTGGAATGAATCGCACAAGGTAGTGGAGATAAAAATGAGCGAAACCCCTATGCTTCATTTCACCGTTAATGGTGAAACAGTAGATTTGCCTGTTAAGCCGGGAGAAACCCTGGCTGAATTATTACGAGAACGGTTGGGCTTAACCGGGACAAAAATTGGCTGTAATGAATCGGAATGCGGATCGTGTACCGTGCTGGTTGACAACGAGCCCATTCTTTCCTGTTCCTTTCCTGCTCCCAGGGTGAATGGGAAAAATGTAATTACTGTGGAAGGTTTGAACAAACAAATCGAATCCCAATCCGGGCTTCACCCACTGCAAGAAGCTTTCATCAAGCACGGTGCGGTTCAATGCGGGTTTTGCATCCCCGGGCAGTTGATGACCGCTTATGGATTGCTACTGCGAAATCCTAGCCCCAGACGTGAAGATATCCGTCATGCATTAAAAGATACCCTGTGCCGCTGTGCCGGCTATCCAACTATAGAAAATTCAATCCTGGCAGCGGCAGAGGCGCTGCGGACCAAACAACCGGTGGCAGAACCGAAAATCCCCGATTCAAAAAGGGCTATGCGTGTCATTGGAAAAATGAATCAGCGGCCCGAATCAGTCGCCAAAGTGACTGGCGAAGCGCTTTACACCGATGATCTCAAATTTGAGAATATGCTTTACGGTAAAGCGAAACACGCAGAAATTCCACATGCCATTATCAAAAAGATTGATGTGGAAAAAGCCAAAGCATTACCCGGTGTCGTGGCTGTGATGACCGCGAAAGATATTCCCGGCAGCCACTATCATGGCGTGATCATTAAAGACTGGCCTGTGATGGTGGATGTTGGAGAAAAAGTGCGCTATGTGGGCGATACAATTGCCATTGTTGCGGCAGAAACAAACGAAATTGCTGCTCAAGCCATCGACTTGATAGAATTCGATTATGAAGAATTGCCTATTGTGACAGACCCGGTTCAAGCTATCCAACCGGACACCATCCATGTGCATGAAAAAGGTAACTTGCTCAAACATATCAAGGTACGTAAAGGTGATGTAGACGCCGGCTTTGAGCAGGCAGATATTGTACTGGAGCACACCTTTCACACAGGCACCACCGACCATGCCTTTATGGAACCGGAATGCAGCGTTGCGCGGCTTACCCCGGAAGGCCGGATGGAGGTCTTTGTTGGATCCCAGATTCCCTATGAAGACCGAGAACAAGTTGCCGCAGTTCTCGGGTGGGACGAAGAGCGTGTGCATATCAAAGGCATGCTGATTGGGGGAGGTTTTGGTGGAAAAGAAGATATCACCGGTCAAATACATGCTGCATTATTGGCATGGAAAACCAAACAGCCTGTAAAGATTCTATTTGACCGCCGCGAAAGCCTGATTGTGCATGTAAAAAGGCACGCCACTCAGATTAAAGTCAAATTAGGCGCAAAAAAAGACGGAACTTTAGTTTCAGCTTTGACCGAGTTATACGGTGACACGGGTGCGTATGCATCGCTGGGTGAAGCTGTCATGACACGCGCCACCACCCATTCGTCAGGTCCTTATGAAATCCCCAATGTCAAAGGCGATTGCTTCGCCATGCTCACGAATAATATTCCAGCGGGTGCATATCGTGGATTTGGTGTCACCCAGTCAGCATTCGCCGTTGAAAGCATGATGGATATGCTTGCTGAAAAACTAAACATTGATCCGATTGACATTCGCAAGAAAAATGCCTTGAAAGAAGGCAGCATTACCAACACCGGGCAAGTGCTGCATGAGAGCGTAGGCCTGCCCGAATGTCTTGAAAAAGTTGAGACTGAAATCAAACGCATTGCCGGAAATGATGCTTTCAAGTCGCGCCCGGTTGAAGGAAAACCACATATAAAGCGCGCCTGGGGTATTGCTGCTGCTTATAAAAACACAGGCCTGGGGGGTGGAACACCGGATATTGCCAACGCGGAAGTTGAACTGTATGAAAATGGCGAAGTGGAAGTTCGGTCTTCTTCAGCTGAAATTGGACAGGGGCTGGTAACAGTTCTGCAAATGATTGTGGCTGAAGAATTATCCATGCCAGCCGAAAAGGTGCGCGTATTGCTGTCTGACACAGACCTGACTCCAGACGGCGGCCCAACCACTGCCTCGCGTCAGACATTTATGACCGGTAATGCTGCCAAAGGAGCAGCAGTTGCATTAAAAAATAACCTCATCAATTCTGCCGCTGAAATTTTTGACAGGCCGCCGCAAGAAATCAATCTCCGGGATGGAATGATCGTGTATGACCACCAGGCTATGTCTCTGGATGCTTTTGCTAAAGAATTGAAAAAAATGGGCCTTGAAACTAAAGCGTTATACCGCTATAACGCGCCGGAGACAAAACCTCTGGGTGAGGGCGGCGATATGCATTTTGCATTTTCATTTGCGGTGCAGGCTGCTGAAGTGGAAGTAGATACGAGGACTGGTGAAGTAAAAGTTCTCAAAGTGATTGCCGCAAATGATGTCGGAACAGCCCTTAATCCGCTTGGCTTGCAGGGGCAGGTTGAAGGCGGCGTGATGATGGGCATCGGAAACGCCATTACAGAACGCTTCCTGATAGACAAAGGTAAAGTCATTACAGATCGTATGGCAACCTATCGAATGCCTTCCATTGAACACATGCCCGAAATTACCTCCATTATTGTGGAAGCGCCGGTTTCCACCGGCCCGTTTGGCGCAAAAGGTGTTGGAGAAATTTCCAGCATCCCCACCACACCCGCCATTACCAACGCCATCTACAACGCGGTTGGCGTGCGTGTTGACCGTTTGCCGGTTGATCAAGAATTGATCGCCATGCAGCTTGTATCAAAAAAATAAGCAGGAGGAGTCATGCTAATCACGAATGGCAGGGTCATTACCTGGGAAAAACCGAATCGCATTCTTGAAGGTTACGCTGTTCGTATTGAAAACGATGTCATCCAGGAAGTGGATGTACAGAAAAACCTCATGGAGAGATTTCCCCAAGATGAGGTGATGGATGCCAAAGGGCAAATACTAATGCCCGGGAATATTTGCGCGCACACTCATTTTTACGGCGCTTTTGCCCGCGGCATGTACATTCCAGGCGCGGCAGCCAAAGATTTTCCTGAGATACTCCAAAAACTGTGGTTTCCATTGGATTTATCGTTGAACATGGAGGATGTGCGCTATTCAGCCCTGGTCAGCGTTGTGGATGCCATTCGGCATGGAACCACCACACTGATTGACCATCACGCCTCAGGCAATGCTATCGGTGGTTCATTGGATGAAATTGCCAGTGTGATCGATGAATCAGGCATTCGTGCCAGCCTTTGCTATGAGGTAACTGATCGCAATGGCAAAGAAAACACATTGGATGGAATCAAAGAAAATGTTCGCTTCATTGAATTTGTCAACAAAGAGAAGCCCCTTAACGGCCGGCTTTCTGCATTGTTTGGTTTGCACGCCAGCCTGACTTTATCTGAGGAATCATTGGATTTATGCCGTGATGCAGCACCGGATGGCACGGGTTTTCATGTGCACGTTGCCGAACATTTCTCCGATCAGTACGATAGTATCGCCAAATCGGGCACACGTGTGGTTGACCGGCTGCAAAAGCACGGTATTCTGGGGCCCAAAACCATTGCGGTGCATGGCGTTCACCTGGATGCTCGTGAACTTCAAATCTTGGCTGAAACCGGCACCTGGCTGACACATCAACCCCGCTCAAACATGAACAACGCTGTGGGTGTGGCTGCCATTGAAGCCGCCATGCGCATGGGCGTCAAAGTTGGGCTGGGAAATGACGGCATGGGAAATGCCATGTGGGAAGAATGGAAAAACACCTATTTCATTCACAAACTCGAGCATCGTGATCCTCGCCGCATGCCAGCCACTGATATTGCCCAGATGGCCATTTATAACAATGCTGCCCTGGTGAACACATTATTCCCGGTTACTGTTGGGTCGGTTGTCCCAGGCGCCCAGGCAGATCTTATCCTGGTGGATTACCATCCCTACACGCCTATGACCATAGACAATCTGCCGTGGCATATTGTGTTTGGTTTCCATGAGAGCATGGTCACCATGACCATGGTGGCGGGTAAAGTCCTGATGAAAGATCGCCAATTGCTGACGCTGGACGAGGAAAAAATCGCTCGTTATGCGGCCGAAAAACTTGTTCCACAGACCTGGGATCGATATCACAAACGATTTAATTAATCACGAGGAACCATGAGCGAAAATCCAGCTATAGAAATTAAAACCATAGCAATTTTAGGCGGTACCGGAAAAGAAGGGAAAGGCATTGCTTATCGTTGGGCAAAAGCGGGATATAACATAATCATTGGTTCTCGCGATGTCCAAAAGGCAGAAGCAGCTGCAACAGATGTTGCCAGCCTGGTTGGTAATTCGGACTGTGTAAAAGGTATGGAAAACCCCAGCGCTGCCAGCGAAGCAGACCTGGTTGTGCTCACTGTGCCCTACCAGGCACACCGCGCCATGTTGGAAAGCGTTGCGCCCCACCTGGAGGGGAAAATATTAATTGATGTAACGGTACCGCTTGTGCCACCCAAAATAACCAGGGTTCAAATGCCTGAAGCAGGCAGCGCCTCGCAGGAAGCGCAACAAATTCTGGGCGATTCTGTCAGTGTTGTCGCCGCTTTTCAAAATGTATCTTTTGAAAATTTGTTGCACGAAGGCGACGGCAACTGTGACATTTTAGTCTGTGGCACTTCCAAAGAAGCCCGTGAAGTTGTATTGGCAATGCTTGAAAAAGCAAACCTGGTTGGTTGGGATGCCGGTCCAATTGAGAATTCGGTGGTGGTCGAAGGATTAACCTCCATACTGATCGGTCTCAATAAAAAATACGGTGTTCCATCATCCGGAATTCGCATTACAGGTATTAACCGGGAAAAACATTCGTAGCCACAGCTACGAATCGATACCTCGCAGGGTTGCCCATGCCTCTTGTCATTACCCCACTCACAGAAATTCCACTGGTAAATCCAGGGGATAATCTCTTTTCAATAATTGATAATGCTTTAAAAAGGTCTGAAATAGAACTGGAAAACGGGGATATCCTGGTTATCACCCAGAAGATCATTTCCAAAGCTCAAGGACGTTATGTTGATTTAAGCACTATTCAGCCTACAATGCAGGCGCATGAAATTGCCCAACGCACGCACAAAGATCCGCGTTTCGTCGAAGTGGTTTTAAGTGAAAGCAGCGAAGTGCTGCGGGCTGAACCGGGCAGGTTTATTGTTGTGCACAAATTTGGCTTTGTTTGCGCCAATGCCGGGGTTGACCATTCCAATGTTCATCCCATTGGAGTCACAAACCCGGATGATTGGGTTCTCTTATTGCCTGAAGAACCCGACATAACGGCCAACACCCTTCGAAAAGCGTTTCAAAATGCCCATCAAAAACCTATAGGAGTCTTGATCATTGATTCTCACGGCAGAGCCTGGCGTAAGGGAACAGTCGGTGTCACAATTGGCGTCGCTGGCATTCCGGCGTTAGAAGATCTGCGAGGAAAACCTGATTTATTCGGATATAAATTACAGGTTTCTGAAGTGGCAGCCGCTGACGAGCTGGCGGCTGCGGCTTCACTGGTAATGGGGCAGGCAACCGAATCTATACCGGTTGTGCATGTTAGAGGTTTTCCATATCCTTTGCGGGAAAGTTCATCAAAAGAATTGATTCGCCCCAAAGAAGAAGACTTATTCCGTTAATCAGGTAAAAACTTGCCTTGCAATTAAGCTCATGTATAATGGATTTGTAAGACATTCAAACCATTATACAAATACAACACCAAAAATCAATTGGAGGAAAAATGGCTGAAAGTGTCGCACTTTATTTACAGGATGCTCATGATCTTCGCGATGGATTGGATTTCGTAAAGTATGCTGAACAAAAAGGATTTGATGCGGTGTGGCAGGCAGAGAGTCGCCTGGTGCGCGATGCGATTGTTCCGATGGCTGCTTATGCCGCAGTGACAGAAAAAATCAAAGTCGGTTCCGGTGTCATCAACAACTGGACACGAAATATCGGACTTCTTGCCGCTACATTCCTCACCCTGGATGATCTGGCTCCCAACCGTGTAATCTGCGGTATTGGCGCCTGGTGGGATCCGCTGGCAAAAAACGTTGGCATCATTCGTAACAAACCGCTGAACGCCATGCGAGAGACAGTAATGGTTATGAAAAAATTGCTAAATATGGAACGCGTTACATTCCATGGAGAATTTGTTCATGTGGATGGAATTGAACTGGATGTGGTTCACGGCCGGCGCGAACCCCGCAACGTTCCGGTTTATATTGGAGCCACCGGCGACCAGATGATGGAGATGACCGGTGAAATTTGTGATGGTGTTGTTTTGAACTATTGTGTGGCTCCTGAATACAACTTAAAAGCCATGGATTTATTGGATCGCGGTGCGAAAAAGGCCGGAAAGCGGGTCTACGATTTAGACCGGCCGCAGTTGGTTGTTTGCTCTGTTGATCACGACCACGACAAAGCCATTGATTACACGCGTGAGCTCCTAACCCAGTACCTGGCCCAGCAGCCGCATATTGCGAAAGCATCCAACGTTTCTGCAGACGTGGTGGCTGAAATTCAATCCATTCTTGGGTGGCCTGCCACTCATGAGCAAATTCAAAAAGCAAAACACCTGGTGCCAGAAGAACTGATCAATCGAATCACAGCCTCAGGAACACCTGAAGAGGCGCGCGCCAAAGTGGACGAATATCGCCGCAATGGTTGCACTTGCCCAATCTTGTATCCTGCCGGTGGTGATGTTAAACTTTTGATTGATACATTTGCAAAATGACAAGTGAAATTTAAATGCAAAGCGTTGAGATTAATCAGTTTGTACAGGAAAAATCTGAAATGATTTCTCCAATTTACGTAATTGGGCACGTAAATCCTGACACAGATTCAGTTGCCGCTGCAATTTCTTATTCCTGGTTGCTGAAGGAGCGGGATAACCTCTATGCCATCCCTGCCAGGGCAGGCGCCATCAATCAGCAAACCTCCTGGTTATTGCGACAATTGGGATTGGAAGTGCCTATTTTGTTGTCTGATGCGTCGCCGCGTTTCGAATCAGTCAGCAGGCGTCTCGACACAACCACACCTGATAAACCCCTCCGTGAAGCCTGGGCGATCGCCAGTCGAACGGGGGGGTTGGCGCCAATACTAAACGAAGACGGCACGCCGTATGGGTTGGTTACTGGCTGGACGCTGTTTGAGTTTATCAGTCGATCTGTTGGCACACATCCCAAACAACAGGAAATGCGCATCAGCGAAATTTTGCATGCGCCTTGCAATCAAGCCGCTGATATTAAAGTTCCAAAATTCCAAGCCTCTACCAGAATACGTGATGTGGTGAATCACCTTTTGCGATCAGAAAAAGGCGAATACTGGGTGGTAGATGACAACAATCGCTATCTCGGAATTTGCCGACAACGCGATCTGGTCAATCCACCGCGATTGAAGTTGATTCTGGTTGATCACAATGAAGATCAACAGGCATTAGGCTCACTGGAAGAAGCAGAGTTGTTGGAAATCATCGATCACCACAAACTGGGCAATCCTGCCACCAGAACCGCCATTCGTTTCATGGTGGATGTAGTAGGAAGCACCTGCACATTAATCAGTGAGCGAATTTATGATGCGGGCTTGAGCGCCCCGCCGCAAATTGCCAATGTGATGTTAGCCGGCATTCTGGCTGATACTTTGATTCTGCGTTCTCCCACCACCACAGAGCGTGACCGCGAAGCCGCCAGGCGCTTATCACGATGGGCATTTGTGCCAGGAAATCCAATGAGTAATGAGACCATCGAATCATTTGGTGAAAAATTGCTGGCTGCCGGAGCGGGATTGGGAACAAAAAGCGCTGAAGATGTGGTGAATTCGGATATGAAAACCTACAATGCAGGAGATTTAAAATTCTCCATATCACAGGTTGAAGTCAGCGATCACCGCGAAATCACCGATCACATTGAGCCTTTGCGAGATGCCCTGAAAAGCCTTAGGAAAAATCATAACCTTGATTTTTCCATGCTCATGATTACAGATGTTGTGCAAGGTTCCAGTCGTGTGCTGGTTGAGAATCCTCCAGCCATCCTGTATGATTTACCCTATCCACCATTATCCGATGGAACATTATTGGCTGAAGGTGTTGTATCCAGAAAGAAACAACTTGTACCAACGGTTTTAAGCCTTGTCGAATCTTGAAAGTAAATCAAATTTCTGTTTTTCACGCAGATTAACCTGGAGGATTTATGTGGGAAAAATACCTTTGCGCCAAAACCACGGATGAAGCTGTCCATGTGCTACACGAGCATGGTAATAAATCACGCATTGTTGCCGGCGCAACAGATATTATGCTCGAAATGGAGCGTGGTGTCCGTAAGGGGATTGAAACACTTGTAGATGTTACTCGAATTCCTGAATTAAACACAATCACCCTGGATGAACAGAAGAATATACATATCGGCGCCACGATAACACACAACCAGGTTGTTGCATCAAAGCTTATTCGAGAATTCGCTCTTCCGCTCGCTTTGGCTTCATGGGAAGTCGGTTCACCACAAATCCGCAATCGCGGAACAGTAGTGGGTAATGTGATTACGGCTTCACCCGCCAACGATACCATCACTCCTTTAATGGCGTTAGGCGCTAATGTTCTTATAAAATCATCCGAAGGCGAAAGGCTTGTCCCTCTGGATCAGTTTTATACTGGAGTGCGAAAGAACGTCCTGATGGATAATGAAATGGTGGTTGAAGTTGTTTTTCCCGCCATGAAGACAACACAAAGGGGCGTTTTTACGAAATATGCTTTACGTATGGCTCAGGCTATTTCCCTGGTAAATATTGCCATCGTGCTGGATTTTGATGGGGAAAATATCCAGCATGCATCTATCACGCTGGGTGCTGTTGCACCAACCATCATCCATGCTAAAGAAGCAGAAACTTATCTGGTTGGCAAGCAGCTCACATCTGATGTGATCGAAAAAGCAGCAGAAATAACGATGAATGCTGCCCACCCGATCAGCGATGTGCGCGCATCTGCGTCATATCGATTGGCAATCACTAAGGTTATTACTCGTCGTTCCTTGATTGAAATTCGTGATGATCTGGCAAAAAGCCGCATCCCTGCCTCTCCGGTGTTCTTATGGGGTAAAAATGTTAATGGTGTCAAAGCGTTGGAGGCCAGTCAGCAATTTGATCAAAAATCCACTATCACAACAAACATCAATGGAAAAGAATATACTTTTCAAACAGGGCAAAATAAATCACTATTGCGATTATTGCGTGAAGATGCTGGCTTAATTGGTTCAAAAGAAGGTTGCGCAGAAGGCGAATGTGGAGCCTGTACAGTTTTTCTGGATGGAAAAGCAGTAATGAGTTGTATGGTGCCTGCCCCGCGTGCGCACAATGCAAAAATAGTCACTATTGAGGGGCTTGCGAACCAAGATCAATTGCATCCCATTCAGCAAGCATTCATCCATGAGGGTGCCGTTCAGTGCGGGTATTGCACACCCGGATTCCTCATGTCGGCAGCAATGCTTCTGGAAGAGAAGCCAAGTCCATCGCAGGAAGAAATCAAACAGGCTATAACAGGAAATTTGTGCCGCTGTACCGGATATTACAAGATTATCGAAGCAATAGAAGCAGCGGCGAATAATTTGGAGAACAAATGAGCAAATATGGGCAATACCAATCTAAACCTGTAAAACCGAAGCGAAGGGAACTCCATCCGGTTTGGCGTGGGGTTGGCTTTGTCTTAATGGTTGTCACGCCACTGATTTCCTACGCAGGAGCGCTGGTATTGCTTAATGAAAACACAAAAAGAGGCTGGGTGGCAATCCCTGCAGAGTTAATTTCGCCCGTTTCTGATCCAATGTTGTTTGTAAAAATCATTCTAACTCTGGCATTAACTCTGGTTGTTTATGCCCTGTTTGGGCTGCTTACCGCCCTTTTGTATGATTTACTGGCGCCATCACCCTATGGGCCGACTGATGTCCCGCCAACTGCTTTTCATGGCAAACGTTATAAACGATAAGGAAATAGTATCTGGAGGTTTGCATGGCTTTGGATTATGTGGGTCAATCCATTACTAGAATTGATGCTGAAAATAAAGTAAAAGGTGAAGCTCTTTACCCTGGTGATTTTAACCTTCCCAACCAGGCGTATATGAAAGTTTTATTTGCAGAACGCCCGCATGCGATTGTTAAATCAGTCGACACCTCAGCAGCAGAGACGTTTCCAGGTGTTATCGCAGTTTTCACAGCAAAAGACGTGCCGGTAAATGAATACGGCCAATACTTCCAGGATCAACCTGTGCTTTGCGGACCGGGTTCCAACAAACAATATGCTGACAGGGTTCGGTTTGTTGGCGACCAAATTGCGCTGGTTGTGGCAGAAAACGAAGAAATTGCAGCCAAAGCTCGTGATTTGATTCGAGTTGAATATGAGGATTTACCGGTTGTTGATTCAGTTGTTTTGTCAGCAAAACCCGATACCATTCTTTTGCATCCAGATCGCGGTTCCAACATCATTAGCAAATTTCAAATCCGCTATGGTGATTTCGAGAAAGCATTCAAACAGGCTGATGTAATCGTTGAAGGCACATACGACAGCCCGGTGCAGGAACATGCCTATTTACAACCTGAAGCGGGCATATCCTATATTGACGATGAAGGCCGCATTACTGTGGTGGTTTCGGGGCAGTGGGTGCATGAAGAACAGAAAGAAATTGCTCACGCACTGGGCGTGCCCAAAGATATGGTGCGGGTGATTTATCCGGCAATTGGCGGTGCATTTGGCGGCAGGGAGGATATATCGGTTCAAATCATTCTGGCCCTGGCCGCCATAAAATTGAACGAGCGCGGCACTCCGCGGCCTGTAAAAATTATCTGGAGCCGTGAAGAATCGATCATTGGCCACGCAAAACGGCACGCCTATACCATTCATGCGCGCTGGGGAGCAACCAAAGACGGGAAAGTCATCGCTGCCGAACACAAAATAATGGCCGACGGCGGCGCCTATAATTACACATCAACTTCAGTCCTCGGCAACGCTGTGGTCATGAGCACAACTCCATACGATATCCCCAATGTAAATGTGGATGGGGCGGCTTATTACACCAACAATATACCTGGCGCAGCATTCCGCGGCTTTGGCGGTCCGCAGGCAGCATTTGCCGGTGAAATGCAAATGAATAAGCTGGCGGAAATATTAAATATCGATCCTGTTGAAATTCGGCTGCGCAATGTGCTCAAAGAGGGGTCGAATATTGCAACCGGCACACCATTACCTCCCGGTGTGACCATGGACAGGGTGATCGAACAATGCGCACTGAAAGCCGGTTGGGAGAAAACACCTGATGGATGGTCACGTAAAGGAAATACCCATAATGAAATTTCTGGCAAGCCTTATCTTAAACGAGGTTCAGGCTTTGCCTGCGCGTTAAAAAACGTCGGTTTTTCATTTGGTTTTCCTGAAGAATGCTGGGCGACCATCGAATTATTCGGTGAAAAATCCATAGAGAAAGCCATCCTCTATCATGCCGGAACAGACGTGGGACAGGGTGCGCACACGGTTTTTAAGCAAATGGCCGCTTCAGCACTGGGTATTTCAATTGACCAGGTAGAATTAGTCCTTCAGGACACAGCCACATCAGACAACGCTGGCAGCACATCCGCTTCGCGCATGACCCTGATGGCAGGCAATTCCATTGTCGGGGCTGCCCGGCTGGCTCTGGATGCCTGGAATTCAGAAGAACGTCCTGCTATTGGAAAATATCAATATACCCCGCCGAAAACCTCACCTCTTGATCCCGTAACCGGCAAGTCATTCCCTAATTTTACTTATGGCTACGTGGCTGAATTTGTTGAAGCCGAAGTTGATATAGAAACCGGTCAAATACACCTGACCAATGTGTTGTGCGCTGATGATGTTGGTAAAGCAATCAATCCCGAACAGGTACGCGGACAGATTGAGGGTTGTGTAGTTCAGGCTGCCGGCTATTCAATTCTTGAAAATTTTGTTCAGCAGAGGGGGCGTCCTCTAACGCGGACTTTATCAACTTACCTGATTCCAACCGTTTTGGATATTCCCGATAAAGTTGAATCAATGATTCTTGAATATCCCGATCCCATAGGTCCCTGGGGCGCACGCGGTATGTCGGAGATGCCTTTCTTGCCGATGGCTCCGGCGATTATCCAGGCTGTACACGATGCAACGGGTGTCTGGTTTGATCAGTTCCCATTGACGCCAGAGCGCGTGCTAATGGGTATTGAAAATAAAAAAAAGTAATTTTTTATTCATACAACAAACAATGCCCCTGAAATATCAACAGGGGCATTGTTGTCAAAATGGGAAATGCTGACTTGATGCATGAGAGCAAGGTTTCAGGTGTAATACTGGCCGCCGGTGGATCAGTGCGAATGGGACAGCCCAAAATTCTTTTGGACTGGAACGGCAAGCCACTCATCTGGCATGCTGTTCAAAAAGCCACGCAGGCTGGCTTAGACCCGATAATTGTTGTCCTTGGCGCGGTCGTGGAACCAGCCGTGGATGCAATTGACGAATTTTGTGTCAAGACAATCGAGAACCCGGAATGGAAGAATGGTCAAAGCACGTCACTTAAAGCGGGAATTATGGCGCTTCCAGTCGACGTGAAAGCAGTAATTATCATGCTGGCCGACCAACCTTTTATTCCAGTTGAATTGCTTGAACATGAGAAAGACTTATTTCTCAATCATCAGGCAACATTGGTTGCGCCCCGCGTTGATAAACGCCCATCAACACCGGTGTTGTTTGCCAGAGATTATTTTGAGGAATTGGTCACCAATATAACAGGTGATCAAGGAGGTAGGATTTTACTTTCCAAATACCCGGTTACCTGGCTGGAAGATTATCCGGTTAATGTATTCAAAGATATTGATACACTTTCGGATTATCAAAATTTAAGAACTGATCTGGAATAAACTGTGTATAATCATTCATTGGCAAAACCAATACTGGTATTACAAGGGACAATATGACTGTTTTAGGATTATGGAGATTATCCAACAATACTGCAACCCCCAGGTTAAAAGAAATTGAGATGACTTGCAGTTCGTCGCTTGACGATTGCTCGCTAAGTATTCCTGGAGGAGCTTACACTACTTTTCGTACGTACAAACACTGGCATGCGCTCCATTTGGAAGATCATTTTCGCCGCTTGGAAGAAACATCGCAATTAATCAATGGTAAACAATTGCTTGATGGGCCAAGCATCCGTATAGTTATAAAACAGTTGTTGCAGCAATTCGATAGTATTGAAGAGTTGCGTGTTCGCCTGACATTAGATTTGGTGAAATTTCCCGGCGATTTATACATCATGATGGAACCTCTGCATGTACCATCCAGCGATCTTTACCTGAATGGAGTAAACACCATTACCACGACGCTTTCGCGGTCCAATCCCAAGGCAAAAGCAACATCATTCATTGAAGAAACTGCTGAGTTGCGCAGTAAACTGCCCGAGGGTATCAACGAATCATTGATGGTTAATCAGCAAGGTTATATTTTGGAAGGCTTAAGCAGCAATTTCTTTGCAATTAAGAATGGTGAAATCTGGACGAATGACCGGGATGTTCTGTCTGGAATAACCAGGCAAATTGTTTTGGATGAAGCGCTCGCTGAGAACCTGGTCATTCATTACGAATCAATTCAAACTTCGGATATTGCTGGCTTGAATGAAGCGTTTATCACCAGTTCCAGTCGGGCGGTTTTGCCTGTGGTGAAAATTGATGAGACTATCATCGGTGCCGGGAAACCAGGTGAATTGTCTCTTTTGTTGTTGGATCGTTATACCAAACGGGTTGAGAAAGAAATTCAACACATCTAGTTAATTAATCTGCATCATCAAACCCCGATTCGTCAATATCATCGGTATTGAAATCAATTTGATCGATTTCCCCCGCCTCGTAGAGCGCAATTAATTCTCTGGCTGTCGCTACATTTTTGGGTTCAACGAGAATTTTACACTCTCCCAACGGCCCCATCGTCAGCCCATAGGTAAGGCCAACACTTTCTTGCATGATGAATGCCATGATTCCATTAGATTCTAAAAATGCCCGCATCATTTCAGCATCCAAAACACCGTGGGCAATATAAACGATTTCACGTGTATTCATTTATTCCTCATAAATCATCCAGGCAAACGAGCTATCAAGCTGGATTTACCGCGTGGTTTGCCATTTATAATATTTTCACGTTCAACATACAATAGAATTTCCCAATCGCGAAACAGGCTTTTCAGTTCACCAGGTCCAAGATAATGCTCTGGTGAAAAATTCCGATCCTCCAGTTTCATTGCGGGCAGCAAGCACAGGGTTTCGACCATGATCATACCACGTGGACTCAACATCTTTTCAAAATTCGCAAACAGATCTCTCTGCAAATAATTGAAGTTCATCACAAGGTCGAATTTTTTATCCAACAATGAAAATCGGGTGAGATCGGTCACAAAAGCTTTCAAACCCGGCACTCTTGCTTTGGCTTTTTTAACAGCTTGATAAGCAACATCAACCCCAACGACATCCCAATTTCGTTTCATAAGAATTTCAACATTCCAGCCCAATCCCATGGCAAAATCCACTGCTGAACCTGGCAAGGGCAAGAGATGAAGATGGTTTATCAATAGCCGGTTGGGGCCCCTCGAGATGCCTTCTCCAGGATTTTTATATCGCAAATTCCAAACCAGGGCATCATTATTGGATGTTTTATTCATGAAATGTTCTCGTTTTTGCCGGCTTTTTTCTTCAAGCGGTTATAACGGTGGTCTATTTCTTTCTTAATAATCAAGCGCGGAGGATTGGGGGTGAGAAATTGCGGTTTTCCAACATTTTGAGCTGCCTGTTCGGTCCAGTGCATGGCAGCAGATATGTCTTTAGTTCTGTGTTCATAGTATTTTGCCAGTTCAATGCAGGCATTAATTTGATCGCAACTGGCTGCCAGTTTCCACAATTCAAGTGCTTTTTCCATTTGTCCCTGGTTTCGATACAATCGGGCAAACTTATCCAGGGTTTGAATCAAAAAGGGTTGCGGTAACTCCTGATCAATGCTTTTTTGATAAAGTGCAATGGCCGTTTCGAGATCATTAATCTCATGAAATATCTGTGCAGCCTCTGCCATATCCATCCCGGGAATTTCTGGCGTAGTTAATGGATTGTTCAGAAAATCATTCACCAGTTTGAACAATGCCGCCATCGATACAATATCCATTTCGTTATGATAAAAAACTCCCTGCAAAGGCTGAGCATCCTGGTTGTGTAAATAGTCAAAATATAATTCAGGCACCATCCAACCGGGAACTTCATCCTGTGTACGATGGAAATGCAATATTTCATTCTCCAGCATGGAAAGAGATTTGCTGGCAAGTCGTTTATTCCATAACCTTCTCGCCGCGCGCAGTAAATCTATATGCTTTTTAACTACAAAATAATCGGGGAACTGGTTTAGAACGCACCGCGTGCGTAAAAGGGGGATGTCAAAGGCTTTGCCATTGAACGTCACAAAGGTTTCGTGGCGGGCGACAATATCTTCCAAAACTCTCAATAAGCCGGGTTCATCTAGTGGATTACGAATAAAAAGCTGTTGAACGTGAAATTCTTCTGCATTGAAATACCCCAATCCAAGCAGAAAAGCAAAAGTCCCGGTGCCACCTGAAAGGCCGCTGGTTTCTGCATCCAAAAAAAGCAACTTTTTCGGGTCGTAATGATTTTCGGGTAAATCGATTTTCATCCAACATTTAAAAGGAGTAATATGTGAAGGTGGAATTAATGAACTGATCCCTTGCGAATAAGTAAGTGGATATTTGTGAATCAGCGAAAAAACATCACCCACAGGCGTATTTATCCATTCTCCACCTGGGAAAATGGATTCCATATCACGCCGCAGGGGTTTGGTTTGTGAGCTTGTTAAATTTTGTACGCCAATTTGCACGCCAAGCATGCGCAATTTGTTATTTAAATCATCTGTCGAATCGGTCATTTTGGACTAACCAGTTGTTTTAGCAAGGCCAGGGTTTCAAGTTTACCACCACTTCCCAATTCTCCCGGTGGGCCGACACAAGAGGGGCAGCCATCCTGACATTCACAGTTTTCCACCAGTTCAAGCGCACCTTGAATCAACTCGTTGTGAAGTGAATACAACTCTTCCGACAGGCCAATGCCGGCTGGAACCTGGTCATAAATCATGACCATGGGGCCTTCAATGCCCACAGGGTCAGAATGTGCGCCGAGATCATTAATGTCGCACATCAAAAACAGAGGGGCTAGTTGATGCAACAAATATCGCAAGCCACTTAATCCACTGCGCATTTTCACCACTGATTCAGCACGTCTGTGACAAGCCGGGCATAGTGTCACCAGGTTTTCAAGTCGATTTGCTTCTTCGGGATTTGGAAAATTCCGAAAGGGTATTTTATGATGCACATGATGCGGGCGATCGGTTTCTGCGGCGCCGCACATTTGACAGGTGAATGAATCTCTACGTCGAACACGGTTGCGAATTTCATCCCATAGTTTCCCATATTTATTTTGGCTATTTGTCCATAACCCTTCATCAGTAAGTCGCTGTACGATAGCATCGTCAATTGCCACCCAGTAGCCAACGGTCTGTAATAGATTTGCCGGGAGCCTGAGTTCATTTGTGCCAATAACTTCATGAGACAACCAGCGGATCATCTTATATCCGGTAATCTGGTCATTTACCACCAGTTCGCTGTATCCCTTTTTCCCTGCGGGAACGGGTTCCATCTTCAAGTTTCTTTGGATATTGATCGTCATTTGATGAATCGGTTGCGTGTAGTAGTCGCTTTGCGTATGAAACAAGTGAGCAACTTTGTTCTCAAGATCCAAAAGCTCGACCTGGAAAGTTTCACCCTCGTGCAAATAAATTGCCTGAGGATGAACCAGCGAAAGGGCAGATAGAGCATCAACGGTGCCAATGATTTGTCGATTCTGACCTTCAAAATTTTCTTGCAAAACAATTGTATCGGTGGTGGCGCTGCGCAGTGAAATCTCATTGGCTGGATATTGGTTGGATGTGTACGTAAAACGGTTTCGTGACGAATACAAAACACCGCTTTCACTAAGAACATTTAACAGAGAGTTAATTAATTCAACAGGGGCATTGCCAAAGGCTTCGCCTTCTCGAAAGGGAAGTTCAAATGCGGCGCACTGCAAGTGATGTAGCAGAATTAGCAGGTTGTCGGGGTCAATGCGCGCATGTTCAGGTGACTTGTCAAAAATGAATTCAGGATGACGGATAAGATATTGGTCCAGTGGGCTGCCGGTTGCAACCAGAATCGCCAATGAGCTATTCATCCTGCGTCCTGCCCGCCCAGCCTGTTGTCTGACTGATGAGATGGAACCTGGATATCCAACCATGCAAACAGAATCCAAACCACCAATATCCACACCCAGTTCAAGGGCATTTGTTGCACAAACAAATTTTGCCGTGTTATTCTTCAATTGCTGCTCAATGGCGCGCCGTTCTGCCGGTAAGTATCCGCTGCGGTATCCGTGGATGAAAGGTGCAAATTCCGGGTATGTTGAACGCATTTCTGTTAGTAAAATTTCAACGGTTTTGCGTGCGCGGGTGAATGCAACACATTGAATTTCATGCGAAAGGATTTCTCCCCCCAGTGCTATGGTCTCATGCAAAGCTGATCGGCGAATATTCAATTGGGGATCAATCACCGGTGGATTTATAAATAGAAAATGTTTTTTCCCGTGCGGCGAGCCGTCTTCACTGATCAATTGAAATTCCTGGTTACACAATGCTGTTGCATGTTCAAGCGGGTTAGCTGTGGTAGCTGAGGTTAAAATAAATTGTGGTTTTGCCCCATAAAAATCCATGATTCGGGATAACCTGCGAATTACATTCGCAACATGCGCCCCAAAAATCCCTCGATAAATATGCAATTCGTCAATTACAACGAACTTGAGATTGCGAAAGAATTGGTTCCAACTAGAATGGTGCGGCAATATGCCAATGTGAAGCATATCGGGGTTGGTGAATAAAACCCGGTTATTTGTACGACTGGCCTGCCTGGCTGATGCTGAGGTGTCGCCATCATAAATTGCAGGAAAAAGGTATTGCATGGAAGCTGGATTCAATTGTTTTTGAACCATTTCCAACAAAATCGACATCTGGTTTCGTTGATCCTGTGTTAAGGCTTTCGTCGGAAAGAGGTACAACGCAGTGGTTTCATTTTCCTGTAAAAGTGAGTCCACAATTGGCAAGTTGTAACACAGGGTTTTTCCGCTGGCTGTTCCTGAACTGATGACCACATTCTTGCCGGTCTTGATAAACTGCCAACTCGCCAACTGATGTGAATAAAGATTTTCGATTGACATGCTGTGCAGCGCACCCACTAACGCAGGGTGAATTTCATCAGGGAAATCTGTATATTGCGCTTCATGAAGGGGCGAATCATGCGAATAGGCAACATCGTCTTTAATTAGTGGATTTCGCTTCCAATCCGATAATAAGTTCTCTACGCTCATTTATTCAAATCACCCGAAGTTTTGTTTTAACAATCATTGTGGAGTGTGATATATTTTCTAACATGGAATCGAACCTGATACTCATCGGAAAAGTGATTGGTGTTTGTTTGGTTGGCTGGATTGGTGCTGGGATTATAAATTATCTTTCAGATTCCCTTCCTCAAAGCGCAAAACTCACAACACCGGTTTGTAAATCTTGTAGTGCAAAACAATCCTTTGTGGATATTTTACTGCTGAGACAATGTTCATTTTGTCATAATTTTCCCAGCCTGCGATCATGGCTGGTGCTCATTTCCATCCCACTACTGCTCGAATATATCCATTTTTTTTCTCCCAGTCCGCTTGGATTTGGCATTAGCAGCCTGTTGATACTATTCTTTGCAATTGTTTTCGTGATTGATGTTGAACATCGTGAAATATACACTGTGATCTCCATCATTGGCGGTATCATCTGTTTGTCTTGCGGTTGGAAATTGCATGGATTCTCTAGAACCCTGTGGGGTGGAGTCGCGGGCTATGCCATCATGTTAGCCCTGTACTGGATGGGTATTGGCTTCAACCGTGTTTTGGGTAAAATTCGGAAAATGGAGATTGACGAAGTTGCATTAGGTTATGGTGACGTGACTCTAAGTGGGGTGCTAGGGTTGGTACTTGGATTTCCTGGGATTGCTTATACTCTGCTGATCGCAATTCTGCTGGGAGGAATATTTGCCGGAGTTATGCTGGTTATAGGAAAAATACGAAATAAATATCAACCGTTTACGGCAATGCCTTATGCACCATTTCTGTTGCTCAGCGCTACCATCCTTCTTTTCATTATCTAATACAAATTATTCCTGAAAACCCATAAAATATTTTTTAATTACATCCTCGGCGGGTTTTGCGCGTACAGATGTGGAAATTGTAAGTGACTCGATGGCAGGATGATAGCCTTCGGTTACAATTCCTGCTATCCAATCCCTGCTGTTGACTGCTTCTAGAAACGCAGCATAAACCTTTGCCTGTGACAGCATTTGTTGTTTTTCGCCTGTTCCAGAGGGAATGGATAATCCAAGAATAACCGGTTTGCCCGTATCTTCCAGCGTATTTAGAATGCCATTATCCAAAATCTTATTAATTTGTTTTTCCAGATCAATATCTGTAATTTCAAACAATTTATCCGTTCCTTGATAGGAAACGTAAATAAAATCCAACTTATCAACAAATGGAGGAAAACTTATGGGTGGCTTGTAGGTTTCCGCCCAGAATATTTTTCCTTGAAATTTTTCACGAACCAATCGTACAGTTTCCAACCATTTAATTTGATAGAGATCTTGAGGTATCCTGGAGAATAAATCCGGTGAATTTCGTAACGGGTCAGACAGAATGAGGGCTTCAGCGCCAGATTGCGACGCTACAATGGCGCTATGCACAAGATAGGATTGATGGCGATTAAACCATCTTTCCCACCATCCAGTATCCGTTTCTTCTGGCAGCCATTTTTCCAGGCTCTTCATGCTGTAAACCAGTTGGGGATAAACAGCTATATGCAGCTTTTTGGTTTTAGCCCAATCTGCCATCTGGTATTGGTCAAAAACCAAAGGATTCGAGCCGGGGATGGGTTCGATGACGGGATGGAATAAATCATCTACAGTCCAGGTTGGAGTTAAAACTACCCAGTTGGCATGATCTTCAGATATATTCTGAAATCCATTATTGATAAATGGCTGCCAGCTTGGATTGTAGTCAGACGATAATGCCACTCCACGAACAAAGCTTTCCGGGCGAGATAATATGGGATTTGTCACCCAATTATCATCTTCAGCATCCAACAATAACAGATCATTCCATTGGGATAAATCATCATTCTTTTCAACATCTCGCTCCAAAGTGATCTTCTGAGGGTTTGATGCCAAATAATCATTACATTGATCGTTACGGCAGTAACGATAATCCATTTCTTTAAACCACTCCAACGGGCTGTAAAGAATATACATCCAATTACCATCACCCAATGACCACATCGGCAGCGGGGGCATCCAGATAAATGGTTTAAATTGAATGGAGACCGAATCGGTGGTTGGAGTGTTTGGCGGAACATGAACCTTGAGAGTAATCGGATTATTTAAACCAATGCTCCATTGTTCTACCGAATCCACAATTTCGGTATCCTGTGATGGGATAAGAATCTGTCGAATACGATAATCGCCTTTTTGCGTGTGTTCTGCATTCCAAAATCCATCACCCAGGCTGTACTTGTAACGCAAGAGCATTCCAGCCGGCAGATCCAGCGTCAAATGATATCTTCCTGTCTCATCACTAACCAAGAACGGAGCCCTTGCTGATGAAACGCTCAACCCGGCAGCCTGATCAGACAATAGATTACCCAGGGAATACGGTTCACCTATTAAACGAACAGGAAGATTTTTTATGTTACCGGGCACGTTTAGGTGAAATGCAACTTTTACTTTTTCACGAGGATTCAATAGCACATTAACTGGAGTGATGGCTTCATTTGCTATGACCACTTCCTGCTGAAAAGGAACGTACCAGCCGTTAATCTCATGGATAACAATGCGGTGTTTTCCAATTGGCAGATTTTCCAATGCAAATTCACCGTTTGCACCGCTTACTGTTTGCACACCGTTGATTGAAATAATGGCATCTGCAACTGCTTGCTGGTTAAGGGCGTTTTTTATCGTTCCAAAGATTTTTCCAGTGGCCTGCTCTCCAGTGATTTTCCCATCCCACGAAACCACCTGATCTACATAGGTATTTACCCCGGGAATGAGGACAGTGCGATAACGGATCACCGAGCCAGCAGCACCGTGTTCGTATTGAACAGGTGAACCTTCCAATGAGTATCGATATTTTACAATATCTCCCAGTTGTAGAGGCATGTGTACCATGACATGCGCATCGTCAATTCGGTTGGTTGCATAGCGTTGAGAATTGAAAGGAATGCCAGTAATTTCGTCTACGATCTCAAAATTTACAGTTTTATTTTGAGGGGTGTTTTCAGGAATTTGTACCAGGAATATCACCTCCGCTTGTGGAAGCGGAGTGGGTTGAAGAGTTGCTTGATTAAAATTTGAAGCAGGTTGAGTCGTGAAAGGCAAGCATCCCACCAGGAAAGCCATGCAAATACATACACAAAGAATGATAGACGCCCGGCGATTATGCGTTGAAATCATATCGATCTACGAATAGATTGCTTTAGTTATCAAGAGAAGGTGAGTTTCTATTTATGTTTTTTATTGCCTGTAAAACCTCGTTTTGTTTTGCAGCCAGGCTACCCAGCACTCCATTTACAAAACGGGGAGTGCTGTCGGAGCCATAATCTTTTGCCAGTTCAATAGCTTCGTTGATGGCTACTTTCACCGGTGTACATTCGGCTACTGCAAATTCCCATAGAGCAATGCGGAGAATATTGCGGTCAATGATCGCCACCTGGTCCAAAGGCCATTCAGGGGCATGTTGCGCAATAATGTTATCCAAGAAAATGATTAGGGGATACACTCCAAAGATGATCTCGCGAGAGAATTCCTCAAGACCCCCATTGAGCGGCGCTTCTTCCAAACGTTGAGCCAAGACATCTCCAGGAAGATGCCCCGCTATATCGACTTCGTAAAGTACTTGCAAGGCAACACTACGTGCCTTCGTTCTGGATTTCATCGGTTTTAAGCTGCCGTCTCCAATTGGTAATCCATGTCTTCGACGTGAATATTGATTTTCCCAACTTCCATGCCCACCATTTCCGAAACTGCACGCGCAACCCGCTGTTGAATGGTTCGGCAAACATTGCGAACATTTTCGTCACCATTTAATACGACATACAGATCGGTGTACACCGTATTATTTTCAACCAGTATTCGCACTCCCTCATTTGCTCCGCGGGTGAATAGGCGGTTCAACCCCCCTGGGATGGGGTAAAGCCTGCTTACGCCCGGAACGCCCAGGGCAGTCAATCGAGCAATCGTCACCAAAACATCTGGTGCAATGGTGGTTTTTCCAATGGCAGATGGATTCTCTTTCATGTCATCTCCAGTTTCTAATTGTTATTGATTATAACCCGAAAGATCATAAAAGATGCTGTTTGTCAATTCGCATTTTTCAACAACGGTGTTGTGTTTATGGCATGCGGCATGATTGCCAATGATGCATTGGGGGGCAAAATTGCATAGGCTTTTTGAAATGCAGTCTGAACATCCTTTTCAGGAATGAGTAGTAAACTGCGCACAAAATCGGAAGGCATTTCTGATACCAGGATGACTTTTATACGAATAAGTTCTCGGGCAAACTGGAACGCCTTGTGTGGACCTATACGAAAACCTTCTTTTTCAAATTTCGGAAATACATCACGGGGATCCTTAATACCCTTGATGAAGTCCTCAAATCCTTTGCTGCCGCTACCTTCCGGGCAGGCTGCCACTAAAATAACCACACCACCATCCCGGGTGATCATTGAAGCCTGCGTGAGTGCTTTTTGTGATTGATAAAGATTAATATCTTTCGGATGCCCTCCCACAGAAGCAATCACCAGGTCATATTTCTGTGAGACTTCAACCTGGCAAACCTTCTGGGTGATCGGAATTCCTTGCAGCATCACTTCAAAAGGTTGCCCGGTCAGCACATGGATAATTTTGCCATCACCATTCAACACAGTGTTCAAAGCCAGGTGAACACCCATCAGGTTGCCAATTTCTTCCACATCCTGTCGCATTGGATTCTCGGCAAATAAACCAGTACGTGCCAGGGGATGGGTCAGCATGGCATGATTTTGATTGATCGTGCTTCTGCTTGCCAATCCAATGGCGGCGCTCTTCATACCACCCGAAAATCCCATGAAGTGATGGGGTTCAATGTTGCCAACGACAATTTTTAAGTCCGATTCAAAAAACGCCTTATTACACAGAACATTTGTTCCTTTTTTGGTTTTGCCTAAATGTATCAGGTTATCCATTTTGTCACAGTCATGGCTGACAACAACATAGTCGCGCAGGATTTCTTCGGGTAAGACCAGGTGAAATTCTTCCGATGCCATGGGAAGGTGGGTGCCTGTGGCAATATAAAAAGATATTGAACTTTTCGGGATACCAAGCGATGCCAGTTTTCTAAGTAGTGGGGGGATGAGGATTGAATTCGGGACAGGTCTGGTTTTGTCGTTGATGGCAATTGCCACTGAACTTGCATTTTGAAATGCTGAAAAATTGAATTCTCCTATGGGATTTTCCAGCGCATGAGTAACTAGAATGTCTGGATTATCATGTGCATTAATTTCGTTGGGAAGAATCGATGCGGGTTTGATGTGTTCGGGAATTTCCAGGCTTTGCTCGGTTTTTCCAAAGGGTAATTTGAAATTTCTCATAAAGTAATCCCAAAAAAAATCATACCAAATCATCAAATTCTTGATCGTTGATATGATTTTACCGTCTGAAAGGATTTTATGGGGAGTAGGGTGAGAAGAGATCTGTGTTTTAGTGTCTCTGTCCTTACGGTCTTGAAAAATTTGCTTCACTAATTCCCTTTCATTATTATCATTTTATCGTTTCCATTTCAGAAAAACCACTTGAAACAGGGGGCTTTCTTGGATATAATAATTTCATGCTTTTGATAAGTATCATTATCACTAACATTTAATCTTTAAATTTTTTGGGTTCATTTTGAATATTTACTGTTAGAAGCTCAATTAACCTTAAACCATATAAAGTAATGACATAAACTTAAAAAAGGTGTTTACACACAATGACCCAAACTGACTACCAACCCGGAAATTCATCTCGAACCATACAACAGGTTATCTTGTCCTATCTCAACACAATCTCGTTAGCCCGCTCAGCGAACACTGCACGTACTTATGCCAATGCCCTAAATGTGTTTTTGGCAGTTCTCAATGAACACAAAGTGAAACCCGATGAATCGCCTATTCGCGAACTGGCAGAAGAATCAGTCGCCTGGATGATCAATTCACTCAAAGATTATTCTGCAACCACTGAAAGGCTCTATCTAACCGCCGTAGCCAGTTTTTTCGAGTATGTCTCAGCCGAAAACCTGTCACAGGTGAATTTACCGCGCATACGCATGTTGATTCACCAGCGCGCCCGACGCCCGGGCCAAAGACTGCCGCAATTTCCTAAAGACAACATTGAACTGGTTTTGGAATACGCTGAGACTTTGGCGAGCATACCGGTTGAAAATCCTGAGGTTCGCTTGCGCAATTTGCGCGACCGGGCATTCCTGATTATCCTGGCGGACACTGGCTTGCGTGTGCATGAAGCCTGCAGCATGCGCCGAGGCGACCTGGAATGGAACGAAGGCCGGGCCATCATTATCGGTAAAGGCAACCGGCAGGCAGTTGTGCGTTTCTCAAGGCGCGCACAAACCGCCTTGCGTGATTATTTTTCAGCTCGCGCCCCAATTGACGGCGCCTCCGGTAAACCGCTCACCTCACTTCCGCTATTCGCACGACATGACCGTGGAGCCGGAAAGAAAATTAAACCCATCACCACTGCCACCGGTCGAAATATCGTCCATGAGCGAACTGTTGAAGCATTGGGGCCATCAGCCGAGGGACATATTACCCCCCACTCATTCCGGCACTATTTTGTGACGCGCGTTTTGCAAAGTTCTGGTAACTTGAAACTGGCGCAAGAACTGGCCAGGCATAAAAACATTGCCGTTACCCAACGCTATGCGCATTTGTCTGACAATGAGCTTGACCAGGGATACTGGAATGTATTCGAAGAAGATCAATCAGAACAAGAAAAATCAGTATAATGATATTAAGCTTGAACTCGTCGTTTGGTCAAACACAACAATCGAGGGAGCTAAAAATGAACAAGTTCAAATGGAAGTTGGTTTTTACCTTACTACTAATCTTGCTGGCAGCCTGTAACACACCTGCACAAGATCAAACAGCCCAAAACGTCAGCACACAAAACACGGCAGATCAAACGTTGCAACCACCTGAGGTTGTAAACGAACCTCGCACTGCCAAAGAAGCACTGGACGAAACTCCTGAAGTAGAAACGGTTCCCACACCGCAGGGAACCATCCAGGCTGTGATTTCCACGGGATACCTGAATTTACGATCCGGCCCGGGTGTGGCTTTTACTTTCCTGGGATCATATCCCAATGACACGGAAATTAAGGTTTTGGAACGTGCGCCGGGTAATGAATGGCTGCGTGTTGAACTGCAGGATGGTAAAACCGGTTGGATGTCGGCTGCTTTTCTAACACTCCAGGGTGAACTCAAACAAATTCCGCTGGCAACCGTAGCAGATGCCCAGGTGGTTACCGGGAAAATCATCGACTCCAGTGGAGATCCCATCACAGGAATTCAGCTTGCCCTGGGACAAAATTATTTCGCTCCAGAATTTCAAATTTCCACAGTCAGTGATGAAAATGGTGATTTCTACATCTATCTTCCACCACAGGCCGTTGGAGCAGCCAATATTCAAATTATTGGTATCAACTGCCAGAGCAAAATTGTCAATTCCAATTGCAACCTTGAAACGCATTTCATCTACAATGAATTTGTCGAAACCACCCTGCCCTCTCAATACCCCATTTTGTTTCTCTATGAAAAAGCAACCACAAAAATCGAAGGCACAGTGACTGATGCAGATGGGAAACCCGTGAGCATTCGTGTTAATGCGCGCCGATCAGATGGCGCCCGCTCTTTTACTGTTTCCGACAGCCTGGGAAAATTTTCCCTTCCAGTTGGACAAGGCTCCTGGCAGATAAGAACAATACTATACGAACCTACGCGTGAAGGTGAGACTGTTATCGTTAACATTACTCCTTCAGAGCCTTCTCCAAAATCTATAAACCTTGCGCCACCGGCACAAAATGATCAGAAAGATTGAAAAAATCATTGAAATTAAAAATTTTGTTTATTTGGTATAATCTTGTCCATGGATGTCTATAAATCTTTTGTAAAGGAATTCGAATATGGACAGACCAGTGCTTGACCGTAACTCCCCCGTTCCGGTCTATCGCCAGTTGGCTGAGTGGTTTCGTGAAAAAATATCCAATCAAGAATGGGCTGAAAATTACAAACTTGACTCAGAAATTGAGCTTGCCGAAAAACTGGACCTGAGTAGAGGAACTGTTCGAAAGGCAGTGGAAGAATTGATTTCTGAAGGGCTGCTCATTCGCAGTCACGGTCGAGGCACATTTGTGTCAGATGCTGAGAGTATTGGACAAACGCTGGCCACCGAACTGGTAGGTACATCCGAAGAGTTAATCAGAAAAGGGATCAATTTTGAAACCATTGTTCTCACCCAGCGGGTTGTCATTCCACAAAACCGCATAGCACAACACTTGTCACTCCTGCCAGAGAAACGCGTATTATTCCTGGAGCGCGTTAGAAAAATCCAAAATCAACCCATAATTTACTTGCATAATTATGTTAATTACCAATATTGCATTGGAATTGAAAAAATAGACTTTTCAAAAAAACGCCTGTTCGAAGCGTTGGAAAACGAATACCATCTGTCATTGAGTTGGGGACGCCGCACCTTTGAATCGCGGTTGTGCCCAAAAATCATTGCCGAGCGATTGGGAATTGAAACTGGCTCCGCCGTAATGTACCTGGAACAAATTGTATACCTGGCAGACGGTACACCCATTGAGATTTCCGATGTCTGGTTCAGAGGTGATCGTTTTAAGCTAAGTATAGACTTGAAGCGCAAAGGTGGCTTCTACTTTGACCCCCTTCAAATCGAACTCAAATAGAATATGAGGAACAACAAACAAGCATGACAACTTCCCGACAGCGCGTAAACAAAGCACTCAGCCATCTTCAGCCGGACCGCACACCAGTCGATTTTCTGGCCACACCCGAAATTTGGGAACAATTAATCAAACATTTTTCCATTGAAGAAATCAATCGAAATGAAGCGTCTTTTTTTGACCCTTCATGGGAAAAAATCCTGGATATCCTGGAAGTAGATTGCCGTGTCGTTTCTTATGACCAGTTCTGCGTTCCACCAGATAAAATCCGATCTGCCGGCTCAAGCATTGACTGGTGGGGCTCTTATGGTCGTTCAACCCCCGGGAGAATGTGGAGACAGGTTCACAATGAAGGCATCCTTTCAGATATTTGGGGTAGAAAATTTAGAACCGTAGCAAATCCCACCGGTCATTTTGAAGAACTGGTTGAATTTCCCCTGGCGAAAGCCCAAACCATCTCAGACTTGAGAACCCATCCCTGGCCTGAACCAGATTGGTTTGATTTCTCCCCCATTCCGGATGTATTAAAGTCACTCGATGTTGAATGTGAACGGCATATTCGCTTCCGCATCGGTTCGGTGTTTGAAATTGCCTGGCAACTGCGCGGAATGGAACAATTTATGGTAGACCTGGCGACTCAGCCAGAAATCCCACTATACATTATGGATCGGCTCGCAGATGTTTATATCGAGAATACAAAACGAGTATTGGAATTGGGCAATGGCCGCTTTGACATGGTCTATTTATACGATGATCTGGCTTCACAAAACAATTTGCTGCTCTCGGTGAATATGTGGCGCAACACCATCCGTCCGCGGCAATCCCGAATCATCGAAGCTGCCAGGCAATGGAACATCCCGGTCATGTATCACACTGACGGCGCCGCTTATAAAATCATCCCTGAATTGATGGATATGGGCGTTGATGTTCTCAACCCTGTGCAACCAGGTGTAAAAGGGATGGAATTTGACCGCCTGAAATCTGAATTTGGAGATAAACTTTCCTTTCACGGCGGAATCGATATTGTGAAAACACTCCCTACTGGCAGCGAGGAAGATGTTCGCAATGAAGTCCGTGAAAGTATCCGCGCGCTTGGAAAAGATGGTGGTTACATTATGGCAAGTTCTCACCATATCCAGGCAGGCACGCCGTTAGCAAACATTCTGGCAATGTATGAAACCCACTTAAGATAGGCGAACCAATGACCGTGAAAAGACTGATTGACCTTTGCACCACCAGACAAAATCCACTGGTTGTACCTTTGATGGGCTTCCCCGGAACCCAGTTAACTCATTCATCCATCTGGCAGAATGAATTTAACTCTGACCTGCAATTCCGCAGCATTCAAGCGCTTGTCGAGCGTTTTGAACCCGACGCCATATTCTACATTATGGATCTTGCGGTGGAAGCCGGCGCAATTGGTTTACCAGTGTTGTTCCCTGTGGATGGTTCCCCAACTGTCCGCTCACACCTTGTGAAAGACATTCAAGACCTCGAGCAATTAAAAATTGTGGATATCTTGCACGATGCCCGTGTAAAAACCTACCTGGATGTCATGCAGCGCATGTCCACCAGCCTCAAAATTCCCAAAGGCGCCTACGTGATTGGGCCGTTCACCCTGGCAGGGCTTATGATGGGCGCCACTGAACTGGCCATGGCGACCATAGACAATCCCAGCCTGGTGCATGCTGCCGCAGAATTTGCCACACAGACCATCATCCGTTATGCAAGGGCGCTGGTTGAAGCAGGCGCTGACATGATTGTGATATTGGAACCAACCGCCACATTTATTTCCCCGAAAGCGTTCAAAAAATTTTCTGGACAGTATGTTGAAAAAATAATCCGTTCAATCGAAACTATGTCAGTACTGCACATCTGCGGAGACACAAAACATTTAATTTCAGCCATGTGCGAAACTGGCGCCCAGGGCTTGAGTTTGGATGCCCCGGTTGATTTTAACGATACAATTCAAAAAATTCCCTCCGACATAGTTCTCATTGGAAATATTGATCCGGTGAGAGTCATGGTTTATGAAACTCCCAAAGGTGTTGAAAAAGCAGTTCATCAACTTTTAACCAGGATGAGAGGTCACCAGAATTTTATTCTGAGTACAGGCTGCGACCTGCCGCCTGAAACACCGCTGGATAACATAGCAGCCTTTATTAAAGCCGGACGGAATCAAAACTAAACCCACTGTGAAACAATGATGTAATAAACAAAGCACAATTTCATTTGAGGAGTAACGAATGGAGCAATCACTGCAAGATATCTATCAAGGCATTTTAGATGGCGACCAGGGCATGGTAACGGATGGGGTTACCCGGGCATTGGCTCAAAATATCCCCCCGGCTGATATTTTAAACAAAGCCATGATCGAAGCCATGGGACAGGTTGGCAAGCTGTTTGAGGATGGCGAATATTTTGTTCCTGAGATGTTGATCGCCGCGCGCGCCATGCAGTCAGGACTGGGGATTCTGAAACCCCGCCTGGTTGAAGCAGACGTAAAATCAGCGGGAAAAGTTGTGGCCGGCACCGTAAAAGGTGATTTGCATGATATTGGTAAAAACCTGGTAACCATGATGCTGGAAGGCGCGGCTTTCGAGATAATTGACCTGGGTACAGATGTCAGCCCGGAGAAATTTGTTGAAGCGGTGCGTGAAACGGGTGCGCAAATCGTTGCCTTGTCTGCCCTGTTGACCACCACAATGCCCAGCATGAAAGAAACCATTGAAGCGCTCAAGGCAGCCGGATTACGGCAAAACGTAAAAATCATGGTCGGAGGCGCTCCTCTCACCCCCGAATACGCCCATGAAATTGGCGCTGATGGTTTTGCACCAGATGCCAGCCGTGCTGTGGCAACAGCCAAACAATTACTGGCAAATTAACATAAACTCATCAAAATATGAAAGCTCGTCGATGAATTTGACGAGCTATTTTGGGGTTATATTTCTGGATCGTTTTCCCAGGGATAAATTTCTGTGCCTTTTGCTGCTTCCCTGATTTTCGGATCGTCGGAATAGTATCCACGCATCTCTGAAGGTATCAATTCGGCAATGGCGCGCATGATGCGGTGCCCCGCCTCGTTCAATTCTTCACGATCCGGTCGTTTTCCATTCAAACGCGAAAACAAATAGAACGGTTTTCCAATGTTTGCCTGTACATGCGCTCGCTTTCCCCTGCGCAGGTCTCGAAATATGGCAGGGAAATTATTCAGTCCAACAGGTAGAACCGGCGCTCCTGATGTCGCCGCCAGGTAAGCCAACCCGGGGCGTGGAGGACGCAATACCTGCGCCCAACTGCCCGCCTCAGGGAAAATACCCAAAACCCCGCCTCCCTTTAATACCTTCCTGGCAGCGATCAAGGCATCTCGTGAAACTCCTCCACGGTGTACTGGATAATACCCATAGAGTTTGGTCAACCAGGTTAAATAAGCCGGGGCATTGGGCATGTTTGTCCCCCCAACAAATTCAATCTGCAGAGGAGTAATACCAATCAACGTAACTGGATCTAAAAAACTAAAATGGTTTCCCGCCACCAATAATGGCCCCTGGTTCGGGAAGTTTTCAACACCGGTCAATTCAAAATTACAAATCAACCGGAAGGCTGAATTGATTACTTGGCGCAACAATGTACGAATAATTCGTCTTCGGGGCTTATGATTCATAAGTGTTTTTGATCCATCGCCATCACGTTAGTTTTTTTGGCGTTTCTCATAGCTTACATCACGCACAAACAGCAAGATACTCAAACCGACGGCCAGAAAAGCAACGATTGAAAATAACCCAACTCTTTGCCCCGCCTTTTCAGCTTCAAGGACTGCCATACCCTGTCGCTCGTACCACAAAGCTCCCTGCGCGGCCAGCAAGCCAAATAGTGTGGGGCCAATTGACGATGACGTTCTCCCCGCAACAGCAAACAGCCGTAGAATTCTGCTGATTTTTCTTCCGGACTCATTTGCGCCACCATGGTGCGGCTCACAGATTGAACACCGGTCAGGGCAAATCCAGCCAGGGCTCCCACACAGAAAAAGCCGTAAAGGTCTTCAACCAGAAAAATTAAAATCAAGACAGACAATTCCACCGGCTGAACCAACCGCCCATCCATTGCCCGAAACATGCCCCATCTCCTCTTCTGAAGCAATATCAGGCAAAAGCGCATTGTAAAAAACCTGCGCGCTGCGATAACCGATTTCAGCCAGGATAAAAAAGATCATTCCCAGTGCGATATCACCTGCCTGGACAAAAAAGAGCATCGCTGTAAAAAAGCATGACATAGCAGTGAAAAAGAATAAATTCCTTTTCTTTGTACCCGAGTAATCAGCGATTGTGCCCAGAATAGGTGAAATAATGGCTACCACCAGCATGGCTATGCCAAGCGACAACCCCCACAGCCAGGAGCCACGCGCGCCGCCCACAACCTGTTGCTTGAAATAAGCCGAAAAAACTGCCAGCAATACCACCGCAGCATAAGCTGAATTTCCGAAATCATATAAATACCATGACCAGCGAACACGCGGACTCGATTTTGGTTGGATATCTGCAATTTGTGTCATTGAATTATTCCTTAAAAAAATTTCCTCACAAGAATGACCATATTACTTTAAAATAAATAACCCGATAAGGAAAGGTTCGGTTCTGCCAGTGATTGGCTAATTAAAACGCATAATGAATAATAATACACCATTCTACTACGGTCATATCCCTGTTCATGGGAAATTCATCCTTGCGCCCATGGACGGCTATTCTGACATGCCATTTCGTGTTATCTGCCGGGAATGCGGTTCTGCGCTATCCTATACAGAATTTATTCCAGCAGCCGACATTGTAAATAAAAATTTCACCTCAGACCGGCGGATAATATTTAAATCGATCGAAAGACCAGTCATCATTCAATTGTTTGGTGAAAACATTGAACGGCTAATCATTGCTGCCCAAAACTTAGAAGAACTCAATCCAGATGGCATAGACATTAATATGGGATGCTCGGTGAAATCAATCAACCGGGACGCCGGGGCTGGTTTGCTGCGCGCCCCCGTTAAAGTCGCCAGGCTGTTCAATGGTCTTGCGAAAGCGGTAAAAATCCCTGTAAGCGCAAAAATCAGGCTGGGATGGGATGAGGATAATCGAAATTATTTACAAATTAGCCAAATATTGGAAGATAATGGAGTTAAAATGATTGCAGTGCATGCCCGCACACGTGATCAGCATTTTAATGGAACCGTTGATTGGAATGCCATTGCTGAAATCAAAACTCATGTAAATATACCTGTCATTGGGAATGGCGATGTTAAGACTGCCCTGGAAGCAGAACAAATGTTGAAGGTTACCGGTTGCGATGGAGTTATGATTGGTCGTGCAGCGATAGGAAATCCCTGGATTTTTTCTGCGCCATCATCAGCTGATATCACGCCTGAGATAAGAAGAAATACAATCTTCAAACACTTAAGCCTTGAATTATCTTTTTATGGTGTAGAAACGGGTATCAAACGTTTCCGCAAACATTTTTGTGCATATATGAATCATTTAAACATCTCGAGAGCTTCATATCGAAATCTGTTAATAATGGATTCACCGCGTCAGTTTCTAGAAACACTTGAAACTTTTCTTCTTAAATATAATCTATAGTCGATTAAGCTGATAATTTTTTCGGAGGCTGATTATCCATGGGGTTCTATCTGGCAGCAAAGGAAGTCATTAGAAACAGAAGTAGATTCTTCCTCTTCAGCCTTGTCATTGCGCTAATTACCACCCTGGTACTTTTTATCGCTGCTCTGGCTGAAGGACTGGCACAGGCCAACAAGCAATATTTGGAAAAAATTGATGCACAATTAATTCTTTTCCAAGACAAAGTTGAACTCTCTGCAACCAGCAGCCAGATTGGAAGATCAAAATTAAATGACATCCGCCGAGTGGAAGGTGTTGAAAAAATTGGACCAATTGGACTGTCCTCAGCGAAAATCATGCTGACAGGGCAGAACAAACTATTCGACATCTCAATCATTGGTGTCGAACCTGATAGCTCGGGTTCTCCACCCGTACTCGAAGGCCGCCCCATTCAAACCAATCGCGGTGATGAGACAGTACTTGACCAAATTGTTGCATCTCAAAACGACATCAAAGTCGGTGAAACCATCATAATCCAATCGTTGCAAGATTCAAAAGAACAATACTACCGGCTGAAAGTGGTTGGAATTACCGAGCCGCGCCAATTTCTATATAATCCATCCATTTTCGTGCCCTATCTCACCTGGGACCGAATTCGACCCAAAGCGATGCGAGGCAGCGCACTGGTTGAATTAACCACAAATATAGTAGCAGTGCAGGTGAAGGAGGGTTTCGATCCAAAAATCATAGCGGAAAATATTAAAACCCAGGTTCAAGGTGTTGATGTTGTAGATGTAAGAACTGCTTATGAATCAATCCCTGGTTATAGTGTTCAGCAAACTACATTGAACACACAGCAAACCTTCACACTCCTCATCGGTATACTGGTAATTGGGGGCTTTTTCCAAATTCAAACACTCCAGAAAATCCCTCAAATTGGGGTTCTGAAAGCCATTGGCGCTCCAAACAAAGTGATTGCAAATGCTGTTGTGCTGCAAATAGTCATTGTGACAACTTTTGGTGTTCTGGTAGGAGGATTTGTTACCCTCCTGCTTTCACTCGGGTTGCCAGACGGAATTCCCATTGTTTTTTCTGCAAAATCATTATTAATTGATATCTTATTATTAATCCTGATTGGTCCAATCGGCGGCCTGGTTGCTGTAAGATCAGCCATTAAGGTCGAACCATTAACTGCGTTAGGTTTATCAGCTTAAAATTTGGTGCATAAATTATGACAGATGCGGTTATCAAAACTGAAGCTGTGTCAAAAGTATATAAAACAGGTGATTTACTGGTAAACGCCGTAAAAGATGTTTCCCTGGAAATTCACGCCGGTGAATTTGTAGCTTTGGTTGGTCCCAGTGGATCAGGAAAAACCACCATGCTTGCAATTTTAGCCGCGTTGCTTTCTCCTTCGCAGGGAAAAGTGATCATTGACGGCCGCAATTTACAGGATATTCCTGAAAATGAGCGGGTGAAATTTAGACGGGAAAGAATTGGATTTACCTTCCAGGCCAATAATCTGGTTCCCTATTTAAATGTGCTGGAAAATGTGGGACTCATGCTGCGTTTGAATGGTACCTGGAATGCTGAGAGCCAGGAGAGAGCAGTGCAATTATTAAAACGCCTGGGTATGGGGGATCGGTTAAAAAACCTTCCCGGGCAGCTTTCCGGTGGACAAATGCAGCGTGTGGCGATTGCAAGGTCGTTGATTCACCGCCCCAGTGTTGTCCTGGCAGACGAACCAACGGCTAGCCTCGATACGGAACGCGCTTTCCAGGTCGTTCAAATATTTTCCGACCTGATTCATGAACAGCAAAAAGCTGGCATCATGGTCACACATGATTTACGCATGGTGAAGTATGTTGATAAAGTCTATCAAATGATGGATGGTGAACTGGCCTCCATTGTTGACGACTGTGAAGAAATTGAAGCCATGGCTAGCGGAGGCGTCGGATTCGCCCCATTTATTCGCCATGAAGAACCTTTGGTATAAATTTCCGCATCTTTTTTTTAATTTCCTCGTATAAAATAATGTACTGTGTTTAGAACAGGAGTGCTTTTTTACCCCCTGGAGGATGGATGTTTAACAGGATTTTTGCAAACAAGAAGGAATCTGATAAGAATTCTCAGTTCATTCCACAAAAAATTGAAGTGGTCAACGGTGAACCGATCATTGTGTTAAGGGACATCGTTAAAACTTATTCCAATGCTGCTGGTGAATTCACAGTTTTAAAAGGCGTGAATGCATGCTTTAATAAAGGGGAATTTGTGGGTGTTATTGGCAAATCAGGAAGCGGAAAATCCACACTGATCAATATGATCACAGGCATTGATCACCCCACATCAGGTGAAGTGCTTATTGCTGGTACCCCGGTTCACACGCTGACTGAAAGTGAAATGGCAATCTGGCGAGGTCATAACCTGGGAATCGTGTTCCAATTTTTTCAATTGCTCCCCATGTTGTCGTTGCTGGAAAACGTGATGCTGCCCATGGACTTTTGCAATATTTATGAGCCGTTTGAACGGGAAACAAAAGCCATGGAATTGCTTCGACTGGTTGAAATGGAGGAACATGCGCACAAATCTCCCAGTGCCATTTCCGGCGGGCAGCAACAGCGTGTTGCCATCGCCCGGGCACTTGCAAATGACCCCCCAATTTTGATCGCAGATGAGCCCACCGGAAACCTGGACTCCAAAACTGCCGATTCTGTGTTTGCCATGTTTGCAAACCTGGTTGATCGTGGAAAAACCATTGTCATGGTCACTCACGACACTTCACTTGCCAAGAGGGTGTCTCGAACAGTGCTCATCGCAGATGGTGAACTGGTGAACGAGTGGGTTTTTCGCACACTGCCAACCTTGACTCACCAGCAAATGTTGACAGCAACCAAGAAAATGGAAACCCTAACTTTTAAGCCAGGTGAAGAAATCATCCAACAAGGTCAAATTGGAGATCGATTCTTTATTATCACGGAAGGTTTTGTTGAAATTGCCCTAAAGCGGCCTCACGGCAGCGATGTTGTAGTAACCCGCATGGGATCTGGCCAATACGTGGGAGAAATTGAGGTTTTGCGCGGCGATCGAGCCATTGCCACCGTGCGCGCCGCCGAATTGCCGGTAAGTGTGTTGTCGTTGAACCGTGAAACATTTCTTAAGTTATTGGACGAATCAGAATCAACCCGAAAGGCGGTCGAATACATCGTCAATCAACGCATGGATGAGAACCGTAATGCCCGTAAGGATCTATCATGAAATTGGCTCCGCGCTGGCGCAAAATCCTTCAAGATCTATGGGGAAACAAAATCCGTACTGTTCTGGTAATTCTATCCATTGCGGCTGGGGTGTTTGCTGTTGGTTTTGTATCCGGATCGTTTAACATCATAATGGGAGATATGGATAAAGACTACCAGTCTTCCAATCCGCATTCGGCGATCATCTATTGTGAACCATTTGACGAAAGTTTTAGGGCAAGCAAACCATTGACAAAATTTTTATTCTGGATTCAAAGTACCCCGTAAGTCTCGCCGGGCAGAATTCATATCACTATATTTCACTTGAACAAACAGGCGCCCAGGCGTTAGGAGTCCAACCTGGCGATATCCTCAATGTTGAAATTCAGGGTGTAAAAACACGCAAATTGCTGGTTACTTCCATTGTCCATGACCCTGGCAATCCATCATATTTATTTTCCAATCAGGTGGCAGCCTATATTGACAAATCCACCATGCAGTGGCTGAGTGGCTCAAATGATTTGACACAACTTTATTTCACAGTTCAAGAAAACAAAACGGACGAAGAAGAGCATGTCAAACGGGTTGCCGGAGCAGTCTCTGACAAAATAGGCAAAAGTGGACGCGTAGTCTATGGATCTTTTGTATATAGACCAGGTCAACATTTTGCCGCTGATATCACCTCGGCGCTTGGCGCCTTGATGAGTTTCCTGGGAGCATTCTCTGTTTTATTGAGCGGTTTTCTTGTAATCAACACAATTAATGCCCTGTTGGCTCAACATACACGCCAAATAGGAATTATGAAATCCATTGGTGGAACAACCAGCCAAATTATTACCATGTACCTCGTTATGGTATTGGTTTTTGGTTTGCTGGCATTTCTAATCGCCGCTCCATTGGCAGCCGCAGCCGGATATGTGGTCGCCAGGGGTATCGGTTCATATCTAAACTTTCATGTGGCGGGGTTTCGAATTCCTACCAGCACACTTTTATTGGAACTTGCGGTGCAATTCTCATTCCACTGATCTCAGCATTGTTTCCGGTTTTTAAAGGCACGCGCATCAGTGTACGCGAAGCTATCAGTGATTATGGGTTAAGCGGCCAGAAGGCAGCAGTCGCATTTTTCGACCGCGTCATTGACCGTTTACACAACCTCCCCCGCCCTCAAATCATTTCACTAAAAAATACTTTTCGCCGAAAAACCAGGCTGTTCCTCACACTCTCAACATTGACTTTAGCCGGTGCAATTTTTATCAGTGTATTAATGTCCAGGCTTCATTTATTAAAGGAATTGACCAGACAATTGGTTATATTCTTTCTGATGTAAATATTGCTTTCTCGCGCCCCCATCGCATTCAGAAACTGCAATCCGTTGCTTATTCTGTTCCAGGGGTGGTGATGGTTGAAGGATGGGGTGCAGCTTCTGCCGAAATGCTGCACAGTAAAGGAGCAGATACCAGCACGGAAATAACCATTCTCGCACTTCCGGCGCAATCTACCTTAATCAAACCTGTTCTGTCGGCTGGCAGATGGTTGCGCCCGGATGATGAAAACTCCATCGTAGTCGGAAATCATTTATTAAAAATCCGGCCTGATATCAATGTCGGCAGTCAGGTCATCCTGAAAATCAAAGGGAAGGAATACGAATGGAACGTGGTGGGAATTTACCATATGGCTGGAAATGCCCTCACACCCATTGTTTATGCGAATTTTGAATACATTGCCAGGTTGCAAAACACAGTTGATATGATTGACAATATCCGCGTGGTTACCACAGATAAAACTGCCCGGGGACAGCAATTGGCGGCCAATGCTTTAAAAGCAGGTTTTGAAACAGCCTGCATTCAAGCAGTCGAAGTTTTGACCGGCTCTGAAATCATTCAACAAAATGCTACTGCCATAAATTTATTAATTTATTTCTTACTGCTCATGGCAGTATTGATTGCATTTGTGGGTGGCCTGGGGTTAATGGGCACAATGAGCATGAATGTGTTGGAGAGAACTCGTGAAATTGGCGTGATGCGAGCCATTGGAGCTGGAGATGTTGAGGTATTCAACCAAGTTATTCAGGAAGGTATACTCATTGGGATGATCAGTTGGACCATCGGGATAGTTATCGCCGTTCCGATTACGCTTCTTTTGGAATATGTGGTTGGCATTGCCTTTATCACTACCCCAATGAAGTTTATCTATTCCATGAATGGAATCATAATCTGGTTGGCACTGGTCATCGTCATTTCCTACCTCTCCAGCCTGCTGCCAGCCCGAAGCGCCACACGATTAACCATTCGCGAAATCCTCGCATATGAATAAATTTATGGTTTGTGATATATTTTAAAAGTGATTTCTCTTTTGGGAGCCGTTCGTGAAAACACAGCAAAGCAATCATCTGCAGGCAACATTACTAATCATTCTGGCGCTTTTCCTATCAGGCTGCCAGGGTTTCTCAACAGAAGATACTGGATCTACAGCCCCGCCATCCGAGGAAATGTTGACTCCCACGGTTGGTCCAACCTACACTTCAATCGAATCGAAAGTAGTGCCAACACGCAAAGCTTTATTAAGTTTTGCTGTTAGTGGTGTTGTCGAAGAGGTTTTGGTTCCAGAAGGCCAATTTGTAAAAAGAGATGATTTGATAGCTCGACTGGAAGGAAGTGAAAGACTTTTGGCAGCCATTGAACAGGCAAAATTTGAAGTGCTGCAAGCCAAACAAGAATTAGATACATTGTATGATGAGGCAGAGATTTCCAAAGCTCGTGCAGAACAGGCGCTTGCGGAGGCACAATTACATTTAAAAAACGCAATGGATGCACGAAAAAGTAAAGATTATCAGCAGGCATCAAAAAATACCCTTGAGGGCTTGCGGGCTAATTATATTTTGGCGCAAGATGAATTAAAAAATGCTGAATTAAACTTCCAGGGATATAAAAATAAGCCGGAGTTTGATACGGATAGGGCAAAAGCACTCCAACGCCTTGCGGAAGCAAGAAAAATTCGGGATCGAGCTCTGGACAATCTAAATAAAGCCCTGTCACGACCCGATCCGCAGGATGTTGCAAAAGCTGACGCTGAAGTTGCCAGAGCACAGGCGCTGGTTGATAAAGCGCAATTGGATTTTGACAAAGTGAAAGATGGCCCCGATCCCGATCAGTTGGAATTGGCTTTGTTGAATTTGGCAGCCGCTGAAACAAAATTAAAATCAAACGAAGCCAGTCTGCAAGATATCACCATCAAAGCTCCTTTCAACGGCATGGTTGCTAACAATGGTCTAAAAATTGGGCAGTTTTCTTCTCCTGAAACATCACTGGTGGCAATTGGCGATACCTCTGAGTGGCAGGTTGAAACCACAGATCTCAAGGAAAATGAAATCGGGGGATTGGATATTGGCGACAGGGTTTTAATTACCATTGATGCTTATCCTGACCTTCAGTTGTTTGGTACAGTCAATCGCATCCAGACTTTTGGAAAAGATAAACAGGGCGATATTGTGTACAAAGCAATAATTATTTTTGAGCAGGTTGATAAACCGCTCTTTTGGAACATGACCGCAGCAGTTCATATCCCTTCATAATGGGTTTGAATTTGATGGAGATATTAATGACAAAACGAACCAGGCTTCATAATTTAATCGTTGTAATATCCTTTCTGTCAATGGCATTCCTCTGGGGTTGTGGTGCAAAAAACCCGACCAGTCAACCCGTTGATGCAATTGTCCAGACGCCCGTTATGACAAGTTTTGCGGTTATGGCTGAAGGTAAAGTTGTGCCAGTCAGAAACGCCATACTAAGCTTTCCTGTACCGGGAGTAGTCGCCGAAATTGTCAAGGATGAAGGCAGCCAACTAAAAAAAGGTGAAATCATTGCCTGGTTGAATGGCAAAGAAAACGCTGAAGCATCCATCGCTGCCGCTGAGGCCCAATTGACCGCTGCTCAACAGGCGCTCGATAAGCTAATTGAAAATGCCGCTCTTGAAAAAGCGTCCAAAGAATTGGCGCTGGCTGAAGCACAAAAAGCCCTGGAAGATGCCAATAAAGAGCGGGAAAGACGAGATTATATACGGGTAAACCAGAATACACTGGACGGTATAAAAGCACAGTTCGTTCTGGCGCAGGATGCCGTTGATAAGGCTGAAAAAGATTTCAGTTATTTTGAGGACCGGGAAGAGGACGATCCACAGCGTGCATATTTTCTTGCCATCCTGGTCAATGCTCGAAAAACACGTGATATCGCCAAATATAATCTGAATTACGCTTCAAATTATTACGATCCTGAAGAAATTGCCGAGGCAAACGCCAAGGTTTCGGTGGCACAGGCAAATCTCGCAAAAACTCAAAAGGATTACGATGCAGTTAAGAACGGTCCTGACCCCGATGACCTTGAGTTGGCCGAAGCCGCGGTCCAGAATGCCAGGGCGCAACTCACAGCAGCTCATTCAGCGCATAACAACCTGGCCTTAAAAGCTCCGTTTGATGGAAAAGTGGTCTCCAACGACCTGGAAGTAGGCGAATATGTTACGCCAGGAAGCCAACTGGTTGCCTTTGGAGATCTGTCTGGTTGGCAGGTTGAAACCACTGACTTAACCGAATTGAATGTCATCGACATCCAGGTCGGAGACCCTGTTTCGATTACTGTTGATGCAGTACCTGGATTGTCCATGAAAGGTGAAGTAACCGGAATTAAATCGTATGGTGAAAACAGGCAGGGTGATATCACTTATACAATCTATGTGAAATTACTGGATCCTGATGATCGACTGAAATGGAACATGACGGCTTTTGTAGTATTTGAGTAAACTCCTCAGAGGAAACAAAAAAACAGGGGCTGTCCAAAAAGTAGAGGACAGCCCCTTTACATTTTTAAAAAGCAATGATTCAATAAAGGAATGAGAAGAAAACAAGCCCACCCCGTGTTTAAGCCCTATGTAATGAACCAGGTAGCGCTGCTGCCGCCCAGCTACGAAGAGATGATCCCGGCCAACCATCTGGTGCGGATCGTTGACGAAGCTGTGGAGAAGATCGACCTCAGCCCACTCATGCAGCAATACAAAGGGGTGTGTCAATAGCCGCCCGAAGTTTACCACCCATAGCCGGGTGATGTTTACCAGTATGATCGGGATGATGTTTACCACTAGAAGGCACAAAATCAAGACTTGGCTTTGAGCAAAGCCTCCTTTCTGCGGG